>ERZ1370068.3784-contig-2886_pt1 | contig 82422 bp, 111 predicted proteins | sample MGYA00561227_ERZ1370068 | MGnify/ENA primary metagenome ERZ1370068 (study PRJEB38410, sample SAMEA6850437) | metagenome | study: Metagenomic assessment of the ecological functions of the soil: analysis of the soil microbiota associated with the...
GTATACTTCGTTCCAGTTACGTATTGCTGAAATGGCAATGAAAAAGGGTGCGCTCGCCCTGCTGGTGCACGGCGGGACCGAAACTGGTCGCCGCGAGCGATGGAAGAGCCGGTTCGACGATGCGTCTGCACGGACCGGCGCGTCTTGCTGTTGCCGCAGGCGCGGCATCGATCCGGCCGAGGTGCACTACGCCGCGGTCTGGAAGCCGCAGCCGGGCGATCTCGCCGCGTTTCCGAACCTGCGCGTCATTTTCAACCTCGGCGCCGGGCGTCGACGCGCTGATGGCCGATCGCGCCTGCCGGAAGTGCCGCTGGTGCGCGTCGCGGTCGACGATCTCACCAAGCGGATGACCGAATATGTCGTGCTTCACGTGCTGATGCATCACCGCGCAGGAGCTCTATTGCGGAGCCAGCCAGCGCGAGAAGCGCTGGGCGCCGAAGCTGTCAGTGGGCCGGCGAGCGCGATCGCGGTCGGCATCATGGGGCTTGGCACGCTCGGGCGCGACGCCGCCGAAGTGCTGCGCGCGGATCGGCTTTCGGCGTCGCCGGCTGGAGCCGCAGCCAGAAGCAGATCGAGGGCATCGAGTGCTTCCACGGCGAGCGCGCAGATCGACGGCGTTCCTGCAGCGGACCGACATCCTGGTCGTGCCTGCTGCCGCTGACGCCGGAGACGCGGCACATCCTCAACCGCGGACTGTTCGCAAGCTATCACGCAACGGCCGCTCGGCGCCTGTCGTCTGAACGCCGGACGCCGGGACTGCAGAACGAGGCGATGATACCTGCCAAATGCCTCGATGACGGCACGCTCGGTGGCGCGTCGCTCGATGTCTTCGCGACCGAGCCGCTGCCGGCGGACAGCCCGTTCTGGACCCATCCGAAGGTGGTGCTGACCCCGCACAACGCCGCCGACACCGATCCCGACGAGATATCAAATATGTCGCGCGCAGATCAAGCGCTTTGAGGCCGGCGGCGCGCTGGAGAATGTGGTGGATGTCGGGGACGAGGGTGATAGGCGATTATCACGCCGGTGCAGGTGATCGCGCCATCGGCGTCGACATCGCGCGTCAGCCGCCCCATCGAGGCCAGCATGTTCAGATGGGCGAGCGACTCGCCGAACGCCTGGCGCGGATTGGCGTACAGCACCCGCGGGAACACTTCCTGCGCGATCGCAAACGCGTTGGTCTTGCCGGTAATGACGGACGCCACGTCGTCGAGGCCGCGCCAGATGATGCTCGCGCAGCTGAGCCAGCCGCGCATGCAGCCCGCGAAACGGCAAGCCGTGCGACGGCAGCACCAGCGTATCCGGCGGCAGCGCCTCGAGCCGCGTCAGCGCATCGCAGATATTCCTTCATCGGGTTGGCCTCCGGCTGCGCCGAGCGGCGCGATCACCGATGGCGTCATGTGCGACAGGATCTGATCGCCCGCGATCAGGATCTTGTCGCTCTCGCAATAGAACAGCGCATGTTCGGGCGAATGCCCGCCCGCCGGTGATCACCCGCCACTCGCGTTGCCCCATGGCGACCATGTCGCCGTCCCGGATGCGGGTGAATTCGCGCGGCGGCCGCAGGCCGAGATATTTCGACCGGCGCTGGGCTTCCATGATCCTGGCGGCATCATCGTCCGACGCGCCGTTTCGCTTCATGAAGGCGGCGAAACTGCTCGTCCGGTCCCTCCTCGCGCTCATGCCACATCTTCCAGCGCGCTGAGCCATTCGGCCAACGGCAGGCGCACCGTGCATTTCATTTCCTTCACCAGATATCCGGCGAGGCCGAAGTGATCGAGATGCGCATGCGTGAAGGTGAGGTTCTGCAGCGGACGGCTGCGCAGCAGCCCGCGCCATAGCTTGTCCCAGATCTCGAACGTGTCGTCGGTGTTCATGCCGCAGTCGACCAGCGTCCATCCCGGCCCGTTGTCGAGCAGCCAGCAATTGACGTGATTGGGCGTCGTCGGCACCGGCAGCCGCACCCAGAACAGTCCCGGCAGGACGTCCGTCAATTCGCCATAGGCCGGCGGACGCTGGACCGTGAATTTCAGATCAAATCGGCCATCTGTCGTCCCGGAGCCGCGTCCAAACCCGCACGCACTCAGGCCGGCGCCTCGGGCCTGAAGCATCGCTGGCGAACTTACGCGATTTGAGCCGGCCATCAAAGCCGGGGTGAGCGTGCCTTTGGCGCCCGGACGAGCTGGAGAGCGGCAAAAATATCTCCCCTTGTCGTGCGGCCCGCAGGCGCTTGTCCTCGACTAGCGTTCGCGACGCCGGCGGATGCTCACCCCTGCATCGCAGGCAGCGCGTGCGCGCAAGCTCAGGAATGGCCGAACGGGTCCATGATGCGGGCGTAGCGCGCGCCCCAGAGTCGATCCCACGGCTCCAGCGTGGGCGGTGGCGCCGGCGTCCCGCGCCGCGCGCTTCACCGCAGCGTCGCGGTTCTCGACTTCGAGATGCATGGTGACGGACGTGCCCTTGATCTGGTCGGGCGGAAACACCGCGTCCATCATGCCATGGGGGTCCGCGATGCTCGGGAAAATCGTCCGTGACGAAGATCCGCGCGCCGTTGACGTGGATTTCCGAATGCATCAGGCGCTTGCCGTCCTGTGCCGGCATTCCGGACGGCTTCGGTAGCGCCAAGCGCTCTTGTAGAATTCGAGCGCGGCATTGGCGTCGCTGACGACGAGATGCGGGGTTACGACTGCACGGCTGCGGTCATGTGCTGAACTCCAGGTTCGATTGCTTCGCAAACATGACCGACATGAACTGGCCGACAAGCGACAGCAAAGAAGATCGTCGTCGCCAGTGCGAATTCGCAGCGAGAGACATAACCTTCGGCGCTCGTCGTGGTGCCGCGTCCAAACACCGCATCTTATCGATGGATCACGCGTGCACTGGGTTCCTGCGTTCGCCAGGGACGACGCAGCTATTTCGCCGTCCCAGCATCACATCGATCGCGCCGTTCACGATCGCCTCGAGTTCCTTGCGCGGCACGCGGGCGCGGGCGCGGATGGCGATGGTGTGGACGGTGGCGGAGGCGAGCTGCGCCAGCACCGCGGGATCGGCGCTCGCGGGCAGTTCGCCCTTCTCCTTGGCGCGGCGGAAGCAGGCGGCGAACGCCTTGTCGAGTTCGACAAATCCTTCCAGCACCATGGCGCGGATTTCGGGATCGGACACCGCTTCGGAGGCCGCCGTCATCACCGTGAAGCAGCCGCGCGGGCCGGATTCGCCGGACAGATAGATGTCGAGCGCCACCGCATAGATGCGCTCCAGCCGCTTTCGGATCGGCAGCTTCGTCGCGGAAGATGTCGATCATCGCGGCGCGCGCGTCGTCGCGATAGCGCTGGTAGCTCTTGATGTAGAGCTCGCGCTTGTCGCCGAACGCGCCGTAGAGGCTCGGCCGGTTCATGCCGGTGGCGGCGCTGAGATCGTCGAGCGAGGTCGCGGCAAATCCATCCTTGCGAAACAGATCGAGCGCCTTGCCGAGCGCGACTTCCGGCTGATAGGCGCGCGGCCGGCCGCGGCGCTTCGGCGCCACCGGAGCGTCGATCTTCGCCGCGATGGCGGCTTCTTATTTTTTGTACCATTTCGCAATAAATTCCTTGACCCGATTTATATTATGCGGAACAGTATAAAAATCAATCCCGCCGCGTTCGCGGATAGCCGCGATTGATCAACCGCCAAGGAGGCCATCCATGGATCTGTATTTCTCGCCGCTCGCCTGCTCGCTGGCGACCCGGATCGCGCTGTATGAAGCCGGCGCCGAGGCCAACTATCTCGAGGTCGATCCCAAGACCAAGGTGGTGCAGAAGGACGGCTCGGATTTTCGCGAGGTCAACCCGCTCGGGCTGGTGCCGACGCTGCGCACCGACGACGGGCTGGTGCTGACCGAGAACGCGGCGATCCTGCAATATGTCGCCGATCGTTTTCCGCAGGCCGGCATCGCCACCGGACCCGGCATGGAGCGCAGCCGGCTGCATCAATGGCTGTGCTTCATCGGCACCGAACTGCACAAGGGCTTGTTCGTGCCGGTGCTCGACAAGACGGCGCCGCCGGAAGTGAAGACCTATGTGCTCGGCAAGGGCCTGTCGCGGCTCGACTATCTCGAAAACTACCTGAAGGGCCGCGAATTCCTGCTCGACCATTTCAGCGTCGCCGACGCCTACCTCGTCACCGTCATCAACTGGACCATGGCGACGCCGCCGATCGAACTGGCGAAATGGCCGACCGTGAAAGCCTATTACGAGCGGCTGCGCGCGCGCCCAGCATCGCGAAAGCGGTCGCCGAGGAGTTCGAGCTGTACAAGGCCGAACTCGCGCGGCACAAGGCGGCGGCGTAGCTCAACGTCGTCCCGGCGAACGCCGGACCTACTCCACCGGCGATCTGACTTAAGGAGTCGTGACCCGTGCGAATCGAAGTCCGCGCTGTGGGTCCGGCGTACGCCGGGACGACGGCAGTGATTGCAGCTCAAAACGGACTCTCACCCAATCCCGGCACATCCGCCGGCCGCGGGCCCGGCGCGGCCCAGTGAAAGCGGCGGTCCGCTTCGGCGATCGCGATATCGTTGATGCTGGCTTCGCGGCGGCGCATCAGGCCGTGCTCGTCGAACTCCCATTGCTCGTTGCCGTAGGAGCGATACCAGCTGCCCGGCATCGTCGTGCCATTCGTATTGAAAGCGCACCGCGATGCGATTGCCGTCGAACGCCCAGAGATCCTTGATCAGGCGGTACTCGTGCTCCTTCGCCCATTTGCGGGTGAGGAACGCAACGATCGCGGCGCGGCCCTGAAAACTTCCGGAGCGGTTACGCCAGCGGCTGTCCTCGGTATAGGCCAGCGCCACGCGTCCGGGATCGCGCGAATTCCAGGCGTCCTCGGCCATGCGGGCCTTCTGCGCGGCGGTCTCTCGGGTGAATGGCGGAAGCGGTGGACGCGACATGGTGGCCTCGGCGGTTGATGAGGTCGCAAGTCTATCACCGCCGCGTTGCGCGAGTCGATGGCGGCTTGCCTATCGGCCGATCGCTCAGACCAGATCGGCCTTCATCAACAGCCGCAACGATTTCGGGATCGGCTGCGCCCGCCCCTCGCTGATGAAGGCGACGCGCACCTGCGGCCTTGACCAGCACGTCCTCGCCGCGCCGCACCTCCTGCGCAAGCGTGATCGAGGCGCCCTTCACCGCGACCGGCCAGGTCACGACGTCGAGCACGTCGTCCATCCGCGCCGGCCTGCAGGAAATCGATCTCCATCGAGCGCACCACGAAGGCGAAGCCGGGCGTCTCCTGCCTGCGCCTGCTCGAACAGCGCATGCTGGTCGGCGCCCATCAGCCGCAGATGATTGGTGCGCCCGCGCTCCATGAAGCGCAGGTAGTTGGCGTGATAGACGATGCCGGAAAAATCGGTGTCCTCGTAATAGACGCGACACCTGCATATGATGGCGGCCGTCGCGGATCTCGCCGTCGAGTATGGAGTGAATGTCACGTGCGGTCCTCAATCGCCTGGAATGCGATTGTTTTGCGCAAAATCCGCTTGGCGCGCAAGCGCCGCGGCATTACGAGATCGCCGGCCCCTGCGCCGCCCAGCGTCACCAGCACGATCTCCGGCGGAACGCCGAGACGGAACGGCATGATGCTGCAACCGAGGCCGCCGGAGACGACGACGTCGCAGTTCATGCGGATGTGGCCATAGTTGAGACGCGGTCCGGACGGCGCACGACCGGCGACCAGCCCAAGCAGCCGCACCTGGCCGCCATGGGTATGGCCGGAGAGCTGCAGCGCGACGCGCGCCGGCACGCGCGCAGCGACGTCGGGCTCATGCGCCAGCAGCACGACCGGCGCATCGTCGGTGACCTTCGCAAGCGTCGCGCCGAGATCGTCAGCCCGATGCCGACGCGCACCGGGCGGAAGCGCGCGCGCCGGCATATAGGCCAGCTGGTCGCCGAGGCCCGGCCAGCCAGAATGGACGGCCGTCCTTGCTCAGGCGCTTGGCGTCGTTTTCGTAAACCGGAATGCCCGCGGCCTCGAGCGCGCGGCGGGCTATCGTCACGCCCTGCCTTCGCGCTGCACGGTCTTGTCTTCCCACCAATCATGGTTGCCGAGAATGGCGTGCACGCCGAGCGGCGCCTTCAGCCCGGCGAGCACCGGCGCCCATTCGCCGGCCGGAATGAAGCGGGTCACCTTGCGATGCCCGGCCACGTAGTCGCCGAGCATGACGATGACATCGGCGTTGAGCGCGTTGGTCCGTTCGACGATCGCATCGATCCGATCGAGCGACATCCAGGGATCGCAGGCGTGAAGGTCGCGCGATCACGGCGATCCTGAGCTTGAAACCGGCGGGCCATTGCGGTGGCGACAGATTGTACCGCGTGACGCCAAGCCGGAGCACGGGTTCGCTGAACCCGTAAGCCGTACTCGAGACGCCGAGCGCGCCCAATCCACCGAAGAATTTGAGAAAATGACGGCGTGAGAGCATGGAAGGTCAATCGTGATGCATGGCGAGCATCGTCAGGGTTTGAGCGGAATTGGGGTAGGTTTGTGCAGATCGTCAGCGAATCCATCCGGCAGGTTCCTACCAGCGGTTCTCCCGACCAGCGCGTCCAGGCGCGCCTTCAGCTCGCCGGATGTGCGGTAGTACCAGACACCACCGCCTAACAGGTCATTAAGCGCTTGTCGGCGAGAGCCTCGCGCTCGTGCGGTCGATCGTCTCCATGCTGATGACGTCCTCAAGCGGACCTGCCGCGAGCAGCGCCAGCAATGCCAGGATCGGTCTCGATCTTCGGGGATCGACGATGACGTCGATGGCCTTATCGGGATCCTCTTCCGCAGCGCGCGTTCGTAATCCATCATCACGAAGAAATTATCGTCGCGTTTTGATCGGATTTCGAAGATATTGCTCGACCAGGCGCGCGCGCCAGTTCGGGCACCCGACACATCGCGCCTTACAATCGAGCAGATTTTGGTGTCCTGCGCGCGATCTCGTCGGCGCGCCAGAGCTGGCGTCAGCGACCGCCGCGCCACGCGGCTCCTGAACGGCTCATCGGGTCCAAAATGAATCCGCCGAGCAGCCAGCGCAAAGCGGCGTTATGTTTTGCTTCGGCTTCCAGCCTGTCGATGTCAGCCCCAATGCGCATATCAGTGACGACGCGAACTTGTCGTTTGATTCCATCACGGTCGGCTTGTCGGATTCGGAGCGCAGCACCTCGAGCGCGAGATCGAGCGCGCGATCCGGCCATCGGTGCGGAAGATGATCGAAATACAGTTTACCGCCCACGCGCCCGGCGTCTGATCGCGCCAGCAGGCGCTGCCAGCGTGCCCCACATCGACGCCAGTTCCGCGACCGGCATGGCATTGAAAGGCGTCGAGCATCGTCGGATGCGCCAAGCTCCGGCGCCGCCGCGACACAATGGCGAGCACCTTTGCGTCTTCGGTCGAACCCATATTCCTGCACTCCACGGCAACGCTTTTTTCCGGCGAGATCACCGGCATTTTGCCGTTAGTGCAGGGTTTCAACGATCGGGTTCGAACCGATGAGTCATCGTTGTCACCACCGACAGGCCGGAGCTGTGCACTATCGCGTCGCGGCAGATTCATATCTTCGTTCGACTTGGGCCACGTTTGTAAAGCATGATGGCCCAGACCAACTGGATGATGAGAAAGAGCGGCCAAGCGAACCAACCCCAGAGCCAGCAAACCTGTGACCCGCACCACAACCAGACGATTTCAGGGTGAATAAGCAGATTAATGCTTTCACCGGCGAGCTTCGGACGGCCTACGGCTGCTACTTCGATGCATTACACTCATTGTGCCCGGCTCCAGAGCATACCGAAAGTTGTCGGCGGCCGCTTCCATATCCCCGGCGCTACATTCAATTCCACCGGCTTCAGAGTCCCGGTAAGCATGGACCTGGTGTAGCTAGTCTTAAACAATGCCGAGTATGGAGTCGGGATTTCAGAGGTCGGACGATGCCTTGAAGAATCTCTGCGCCGGGATTGGGGAACTCCAGACGACCCGTGGCGCGCCAATCGTTCTTAAATCCATGCGCCAAGCTCCGGGTCTATTGGTATGTTGCCGATGACTCAATTCCATCCGCGGTATCATGTCAAATCCGAAACACTTTCTGGTTCGCTATGGAGCCGGGCGAAAGCACAGTGGGACAGTTGCGCTACGACTAGCGATGCATCCGCTTGCAAAGTAACTGCCGAGCGATAGCGTCACCACAGAAGCCAGATCAACCATGCTGATCGCGATGAAGGGTTAGCGGAATCAGACTGCATCTCAATCGTCGCTGTCGCCACGTTGCCGAACAGGCCGAACTGCGCCGGATCGCGCGCGGGCTCGGCGAGGCCGAGATGGCGGAAGGCGTGCGAGGTCAGGAGCCGGCCGCGCGGGTGCGCTGCAGATAGCCGCACTGGATCAGGAACGGCTCGATGATGTCCTCGATGGCGTCGCGCGGCTCCGACAGCGCCGCCGCCATGGTCTCGACGCCGACCGGGCCGCCGCCGTAGTTCATCGCGATGGTCGTGAGATAGCGCCGGTCCATGGCGTCGAGGCCGGCGGCATCGACCTCCAGCGCGCTCAGCGCGTGGTCGGCGATGGCGCGGTCGATCGAGCTGGCGTCCGCCGACGGAGGCAAAATCGCGCACGCGGCGCAGCAGCCGGCCGGCGATGCGCGGCGTGCCGCGGGCGCGGCGCGCGATCTCGTTGGCGCCGTCCGGCGTCATGCCGATGCTGAGCACGCGGGCGCCGCGGGTGACGATCTTCTCGAGCTCTTCCTCGGTGTAGAAATTCAGCCGCACCGGAATGCCGAAGCGGTCGCGCAGCGGATTGGTCAGCAGCCCCGCGCGCGTGGTCGCGCCGACGAGCGTGAATTTCGCGAGATCGATCTTGACCGAGCGCGCCGCCGGCCCTCGCCGATGATGAGGTCGAGCTGAAAATCCTCCATCGCGGGATAGAGCACTTCCTCGACCGCCGGGCTGAGGCGATGGATTTCGTCGATGAACAGCACGTCGCGCTCTTCGAGATTGGTCAGCAGCGCCGCGAGATCGCCGGCCTTGGCGATCACCGGGCCGGAGGTGGCGCGAAAGCCGACGCCGAGTTCGCGCGCCACGATCTGCGCCAGCGTGGTCTTGCCGAGGCCCGGGGGGCCGACGAACAGCACGTGATCGAGCGCCTCGTTCCGCTTGCGCGCCGCCTCGATGAAGATCGAGAGATTGGCGCGCGCCTGCGCCTGGCCGACGAATTCGGACAGCAATTGCGGACGCAGCGCGGTGTCGCCGACATCGTCGGAACGGCGCTCGGGGGTGACGATGCGGGAGGGCGTGGTCACTCGCTGCCCCGCCGTACTTGTTAGGCAGGAGTTCGCCGATGCTCACGACTTTCGGCGCGCGGCCGTTGTCGGGGACGATGACCCGCGCGTTGGCGTCGTAGTCGTGGATCAGCTCGCGACAGATGCCGCAGGGCGAGACCACCGCGATCTTGCCGGGCTCGCCGGGCTTGGGGTGACGCACGGCGACGATGGTTTCGATGCCGTGGTCGCCGGTTTCGGTGATGGCGCGGCCGATGGCGATCGCTTCGGCGCAGACCGCGATCCGGCCGATATAGGCGTCGATATTGACGCCGGTGACGATACGGCCGTCGCGGGTGCGCATGGCGGCGCCGACCTCCTGCCAGTCGTTGCGATAGCGCTGGCTGATGGCTTCGGTGGCCGCGGCGATCAGTTCCTGGTCCTTTTGCTCAGCATGGTGGAGAATGCATTCCTGTCGACGTCGGTGGGCAGCGCGGCGTCACTTCGCCAGTTCCTTCAGCGCCCAGCCGAATCAGCTGCGCCGGTCTCGCGCGCTTCTCGCCGGCGCTGCGCGAGGCGGCGGCGATGGCGGCGGCCGCCTGCGGCTGGCCGTAGCCGAGATTGACCAGCGCCGAGATCGCGTCGGTGACCGGGCGCGGCGCGCGGTCATTGTCGATCGCGCCGGAGAGATGCACCAGCGCCGGATCGACATTGGCGAATGCCGGCGCCTTGTCCTTCAATTCGGTGACGATGCGCTCGGCGACTTTCGGCCCGACGCCGGGCGTGCGCGTCACCGCGGCCTTGTCGCGCAGCGCGATCGCGTTGGCGAGTTCGGCCGGCGGCAGCGTCGAGAGCACGGCGAGCGCCACCTTGGCGCCGACGCCCTGCACGGTCTGCAGCAGGCGAAACCATTCGCGCTCGACGTCGCTGCGGAAGCCGAACAGTTTGATCTGATCCTCGCGCACATAGGTCTCGATCGAGAGCACCGCGGCCTCGCCGGGCGACGGCAGCGCCTGCAGCGTGCGCGACGAGCAATGCACCTGATAGCCGACGCCGCCGACGTCGAGGATCACGTAATCCTCGCCGTAGGAGTCGATCAGGCCCTTTGAGCTTGCCGATCATAGGCCGGCCACCCTCAGCCGCAGCGACGCGCTCTGGCGGTGATGCGCGTGCGTGATCGCGATCGCCAGCGCGTCGGCGGCGTCGGCGGATTTCGGCTCGGCCTTCGGCAGCAGGATCTTCAGCATCACCGCGATCTGGTTCTTGTCGGCATGTCCGGCGCCGACCACGGTCTTCTTGACCTGGTTCGGCGCATATTCGGCAACCGAGATGCCGAACATCGCGGGCGCCAGCATGGCGACGCCGCGCGCCTGGCCGAGTTTCAGCGTCGCGACGCCGTCCTTGTTGACAAAGGTCTGCTCGACCGCGGCCTCCGCCGGCCTGAAATCGCCGAGCACGGCGGCAAGCCCTCATGGATCGCCAGCAGGCGGCTCGCCAGCGGCAGATCGTCCGGCGGTTCCACCGAGCCGCAGCCGATGAAGATCGAGCCGGTTGCCCTCGGTCTCGATCACGCCCCAGCCGGTGCGGCGCAGGCCGGGGTCGATGCCGATGATACGGACGGGTTGGCAGATCGGTGGGGATGTCATGGCGTAGTGATAACGCCAGAGCATCGGGTGAACGAAACATAAACGAGAACAGTCATCCCCGCGGCGGCATAGCGAGCTGGGCTTCGACTGCGCTCGCGAGCCCGGTCATTGCAGCGCCCATGCTTCGCAGCCAGCGCGTCGGAGACCTCGAAATTGGCGTAGACGTTCTGCACGTCGTCGTGCTCGTTCAGCAGGTCGATCAGCTTCAACAGCTTCTCGCCGGTCTCGTCGTCGACCGCGATCGTGTTCTGCGGCTTCCAGGTCAGCGCCGCCTTGCGGGCCTCGCCGAATTTCGCCTCCAGCGCCTTGGCGACCTCGCGGAAGGTTTCCTGCGAGGCGTAGATCTCGTGGCCGCTCTCGCTGGAGACCACGTCGTCGGCGCCGGCCTCGATCGCCGCATCCAGCATCGCGTCGTCGGAGGCGACGCTTGGCGTCGTATTCGATGATGCCGGTGTGATCGAACATGAAGGCGACCGAGCCGGTTTCGCCGAGATTGCCGCCGGACTTGGTGAAGTAGGAGCGGATGTCGGAGGCGGCGCGGTTGCGGTTGTCGGTCAGCGCCTCGACGATCACGGCGACGCCGCCCGGGCCGTAGCCCTCGTAGCGGATCTCGTCGTAGTTCTCGCCGCTCGCCGCCGCTCGCCTTCTTGATGGCGCGCTCGATGCTGATCCTTCGACATGTTCTCCTGGCGCGCGCGAGATGATCGCGGCGCGCAGCCGCGGCGTTCATCGCCGGATCGGGCTGGCCCATCTTGGCCGCCACCGTGATTTCCCGCGCCAGCTTGCCGAACAGCTTCGACTTCTGGGCATCCTGCCGGCCCTTGCGGTGCATGATGTTCTTGAATTGGGAATGGCCGGCCATGCGGGGTCTCTTCGGATTCGTCCGGGAAGATGTGGGTGGAAAGCGCGGCCTTATAGGCCGGCGACCGGCCAAAATCAAAGATTTGCGGCCGATTTCGGTATGCAGGTAGTGCCGCCTGCCGGAATATCAGGCAGTTGTTAACCATGACTTCATGCCCGGATGAGAGGATGCCGCGCCACATTCTCAACTTCTAAGAGACACCATGGCGTTCGGTTTGTTTCGAAAGCGAGTGCCGGAACCGGCTGCGCCTGCCGTCGAACCCAAGGTTCCGGCGGCCGTCGCCGCGACCGACAGCCGCTCCGCTCGAAGGCGATTCGGCCAAGGAAATCCTCGAACTTCTGGAACTCGAACTCGGCGGCGATGATCCGCCAGCTCGAGCGCGCGGCCAATTCGGTCGCCGGCGGCGCCGAGGCGACCGCGGCGACGCTCTCCACCATCCGCCAGCGCACCGACGCCCTGACCGGCCGCACCAGCGCCGCGCAGACGCACCGCGACCACCTTCTCGCACGCCGCCGACAAGTTCACCCATTCGGCGCAGGGCATCGGCTCGCAGGTGCGCGACGCCGGCAAGCTCGCCGACCAGGCCAGCGACGCCGCCCGCGAAGCCAGCGCCAATGTCGATCGCCTGCGGGAGTCCTCGGCCGCGATCGGCAATGTCGTCAACCTGATCGCGCAGATCGCGCGGCAGACCACGCTGCTGGCGCTCAATTCCACCATCGAGGCCGCGCGCGCCGGCGAGGCCGGGCGCGGCTTCGCGGTGGTCGCCACCGAGGTGAAGGCGCTCGCGGTGCAGACCCAGAACGCCACCGAGGAGATCACCAGGAAGATCGAGGCGCTGCAGCGCGACGCCGCCGGCTCGGTCGACGCCGTGCACCGCATCTCGCAGGCGATCGAGGCGATCCGCCCGGTGTTCGAGAACGTCAACGGCGCGGTGGCCGAGCAGAACGCAGACCACCGGCGAAATGTCCGACAACGCGGCTTCCGCCTCCAGCTTCATCGTCTCGGTCGGCGACAGCGCCACCGAAATCGACAGCGCGACCAAGGAAGCCGAGGCGCATGGCGAAAGCGTCGCCAAGGCCGGCCAGGCCGTCACCACATTTGCGCAGAAGCTCAAATCGCGCTGCGCCGTGCTGCTGCGCCAGGGCGAGCGCGCAGGAGCGACGCAAGCACGAGAAGCTGCCCTGCAGCCTCAAGATCGAAATCCAGACCGCCGCGCGGCCTGATCACCGCGCCGGTCTACGAGATTTCGATGGAAGGCATCCTGATCAGCGGACCGGACGCCGAAGAGCTGGCCGCAGAACCAGAGCTTCGACGCCACGCTGCAGGACGTCGGCGCCTGCAGGATTCGCATCGGCGAGCGGTCGAAGGCCGGCGCGCAGGCGCAGTTCGAGCGGCCGGATGCGGCGTTGCGCGAAAAGATCGAAGACAAATTGTGGTCGATCCAGCGACGAAAACACCGAAGCCGTCACCCGCGCCATGGAAGCCGGCGCCGCGCTGACGAAGATTTTCGAGAACGGCGTCGCCAGCGGCGCGATCTCGATCGAGGACATGTTCGACACCGACTATGTCGAGATACCCGGCAGCAATCCGGTGCAGCACCGCACCAGGATCCTCGACTGGGCCGATCGCGCGCTGCCGCCGTTCCAGGAAGCCTTCCTCGCCAGGGACCCGCGCATGGCGTTCTGCGTGATGATCGACCGCAACGGCTATCTGCCGGTCCACAACAAGATCTATTCGCATCCGCAGCAGCCCGGCGACGTCGCCTGGAACACCGCCAACAGCCGCAACCGCCGCATCTTCAACGATCCGGCCGGCCTCGCCGCCGGCCGCAACCAGCGCGCCTATCTGATCCAGAGCTACGCCCGCGACATGGGCAACGGCAAGATGGTGATGATGCGCGAGATCGACGTGCCGATCCGCGTCAAGGGCCGCCACTGGGGCGGTTTCCGCACGGCGTACAGGCTCTGTGCGCTCTCAGGCAAGACTCAGGCGCGATCGCCATCCGAATGGAATGCATCGCGATGCCGGTCGGTCTACAGACCTCGAACATGTCCGTATGCAGCGTGCAGTCCTGGACACTCGACCAGCCGACGCGGCCGCGATCAGACCAGCTTGCCAACCGCATCGGCGGCCTCGGCGTCGAAGCTCGCCGATGTCGCCGGCAACATCTCAGGAGGTCGCCGGCCGCGTCGCCGACCAGTCCGAGCGGTTCCGGCCACCTGCAGAAGACCGCCGAGACGATGGTCTCGGCCAACCGCGAGCATCGCCAACGCATCGCAGGCGGTGCAATCCGACCACGTCCGCCGCCGTCGGTAGAAATCGCTCAATCGCGCAGCGCGGTGGATACGGCGGTCAGGCACATCGCCGAACTGATCGAAGCGGTCGGCCGCATCGAAGCCCGGCTCGGCGCCGTCGGAGCTCGCGCTCTGTCGCAGGTTGCGAAAGGTTTCCGGTTCGATCGAGGCGATCGCGAAGCAGACCAACCTGCTGGCGCTGAATGCGACCATCGAGGCGGCGCGCGCCGGCGCCGCCGGCCGCGGCTTTGCCGTGGTCGCCAGCGAAGTGAAGAGCCTCTGCCGAGGCGACTCGCCAGGCCACGCAGCAGATCGGCGATACCATGCGCGATCTCGACGGCCAGGTCGGACAGCCTGATCGGCGAGAGCGGCGACGCCTCGCTCGCGCCAAGAGCGCCGGTGAAGGCGCACGGCAGATCCAGGGCATCATCGCGCGCGTGCAGGACGGCTTCACCGTCGGTCGGCCACGAGATCGACGGCGTCGCCAGGGCGGCGACTTCCAATCTCGGCCATTGCGACACTGGTGATCGACCGAGCTCGGCGACGCTCGCCAAGGGCGTCGACCTGTCCTCGACCGATCTCAAGCACGCCGACGACCGGGTCGACGAAGCTGCTCGAGACCTCCGAAGAGCTGATCGCGCTGATCGCCGACAGCGGCGTCGAGACCTCGGATGCACCGCTGATCCGCGTCGTCGATCGATACCGCGAAGCAGATTTCCGCCGCGTTCGAGGCGCCGATCGACGCGCGGCGAGATCACGGCTCGACCAATTGATGGACGAGAAGTACCGCGAAATTGCCGGCACCGATCCCAAGCAATATCTGACCGACTATGTCGCGCTTCACCGACCGCGATCCTGCCGCCGATCCAGGACCCGGTCCAGAAGAGCGATCCGCGCATCGTGTTCTGCGTCGCCTGGGCCAAGGGCGGCTATCTTCCGACCCACAATCCGAACTACCGCCTGCCGCAGGGCATCGACCCGGTCTGGAACAACGCCAACTGCCGCAACCGGCGGCTGTTCAACGACCGCGCGGTGAAGAAGGTGGCGGCGAACACAAAGCCGTTCCTGCTGCAGACCTACCGGCGCGACATGGGCGGCGGCAATTTCGTGCTGATGAAGGACCTGTCGTCGCCGATCTACGTCCGCGGCCGCCACTGGGGCGCATTCCGGATGGGCTTTCGGCAGAGCTAGCGCGCGAACTCACAAGCGCGCAACCGAATCCGAAATGGATGCGGGCTTGACGAAGGCCACGTAGTTAGCTGCGAGCTTGTCATACCGGGTTGCGACGACGTTGACTTCTGCTTGATCTTGCTAAATGTCAGCCGCGCCTGCACTCTGCCGCGCGGCTTTTTCTTGTACCACGATTCCTTCCAGTCGTGAGATGTTCTCCAGCAGGCGCTGGCTGGTCAGGACGAGAAAGTAATAACCGAATTGCGGATTTTGAAAATAGATTTCGAGCAGCTTTTCATAAGTTATGGTCAGCACCTGCCCGTCTTCGATGCATTCGACGGTCGCGGTTCGCCGTTTATTGGGCGTAAGGAAACCAAGTTCGCCCATGAGACGTCCCGGCGGAAGCTCGACGCCGATTTCCGTGACCAAAAACTTTCCTGTGACTGTCAGGAACATTTCGGTAGCTGCATCATCCTTCTTGAACAATTTGTCGCCCCGGCGATATTTGCGCTCGGTCATGAACGGTTTGAGCCATTCCATTGAGGTATCGCCCTCCGTCGCGATACGTGCCTTCTTGATCAGATTGAGCATTTGACGGAGGCGAACTGCATTGATCGGCAGCAACAGCAGATACAGGAGAAAAGTCGCGACGTTTCCGGAGAGCGCGCCAAAGGCGACGAAGAATGTACAGCCGGCCATGTTCGCGATGCGCAGCGGCACCATTGTCTGCATCAGCAAGGTAGCGACAAAGAAGATGGCGCCAACCAGGGCGAACATGTTGGCAAGCGTGATGTTGGCCAGCACAATTTCCAGCAGCCGGTTGAATAGTGCGTCGTAGGTGATGTTGTTGGGATCGAGACCCATCTGAACCAGAATCTTTGCGATCCTGAGATTGTCCGCCGCCGTATCAAGAATGCGGTTTAGTATCGTCGAAAAATCTGCACTGCTGGACTTCATCGGATCATCCCCCGCGTCATTGCCGCTTTAGCTGACATGCCTCAACAGGCAGCGCGCACTCAAATGACGACGATCATATCAGTTCGCTTAAAACTGATGCAGCCGCGCTGCACAATCGTGTGATGTGCTGCGTTGGCGATGCAGATCAGCATTGCGAAAAATATTCTCGCTTCCTGGTCCCGCTGCGGCGCGATATTTCCAGTCACTTCGCCACGCGTCCGCTGCCCGCGGCCGCAGAACTCCGGGGATGCTTATGGCAACGACGCTGACCATCAATGGCGAACAGAAATCGCTTCGACGCGCCGGCGGACATGCCGCTGCTCTGGGTGCTGCGCGACATGCTCGGCATGACCGGCACGAAATTCGGCTGCGGCATCGCGCAGTGCGGCGCCTGCACCGTGCATGTCGACGGCAAGCCGGTGCGCTCCTGCATCGCTGCCGGTCGGCGCGGTGCGCGATCGCGCCGTCACCACGATCGAAGGCGTCGCCGCGCTCGCCGGCCGGCGCCAAGGTGCAGAAGGCCTGGCTCGATCTCGAAGTGATCCAGTGCGGCTATTGCCAGTCCGGCCAGATCATGTCGGCCGCGGCGCTGCTCGCGGCGACGCCCAATCCCGATGATTCCGACATCGACGCCGCGATGGCGGGAAATATCTGCCGCTGCGGCACCTATGTGCGGATCCGCGCGGCGATCAAGCAGGCCGCGTCCGGACGCTCAGTCGTAGGAGGCGCGCCATGATCAGTCCAGCAAACAGATCGCCATGACGGACTTTCGCGCCGCGCGCTGCTGACCGGCGGTCTGGCCGGCGGCTTCCTGCTCGCATTCCATCTGCCGCGTTCGCGCCGCGGTCAACGAGCCGGTGCAGCCGCCCGACGTGACCGACGGCAAGTTCGCGCCCAACGCCTTCATCCGCATCGACGACACCGGCAAGACCACGCTGGTGATGCCGCAGGTCGAGATGGGGCAGGGCGTCTACACGTCGATCGCGATGATCCTGGCCGAAGAACTCGACGCCGATTTCGCGCAGGTCGCGCTGGAGCACGCGCCGCCGAACGACAAGCTCTACGGCAATCCGACCTTCGGCCTGCAGGTGACCGGCAATTCCAACTCGATCCGCGCGTTCTGGAAGCCGCTGCGCAACGCCGGCGCCAGCGCGCGCGCCATGCTGGTGCAGGCCGCGGCCGCAGCAATGGCAGGTCGATCCGGCGAGCTGCACGACGTCGAATGGCGAGGTCACGCACACCGACGAGCGGGCGCAAGCTCTCCTATGGCGCGCTGGCGATCGCCGCGAGCAGCGAGACGCCGCCAAAGGATGTCGCCGCTCAAAGACCCGAAGGATTTCGCGCTGATCGGCAAGCCGCTGAAGCGGCTTCGACACGCCGGACAAGGTCAACGGCAAGGCCGTCTACGGCATCGACGCGATGCTGCCGGACATGAAGTTCGCGACGCTCGCGGCCTGCCCCGTGTTCGGCGGCAAGGTCGGCAAGGTCGACGACAGCGCGCGCGAAGAAAATCCCGGGCGTGCAGCAAGATCGTGGTGCTCGACGATCATGGTCGCCGTGGTCGGCGATCACATGTGGGCGGCCAAGAAAGGCCTCGACGCGCTCAAGATCGACTGGGACGAAGGGCCGAACGCGAAGATCAGCTCGAAAGACATCTGGCAGGATCTGCGCGCGGCCAGCGAAAAGGACGGCGCGGTCGCCAAGTCGGTCGGCGACATCGCCAAGGGACTTTCGACCGGCGACAAAGTTCGAGGCGGCATACGAGCTGCCGTTCCTCGCGCATGCGACGATGGAGCCGCTGAACGCCACGGTTCATGTCAAGCCGGACGCCTGCGAGATCTGGACCGGCACGCAGATCGTGAGCCGGGTGCAGTCGGAAGCGGCCAAAGCGGCGGGACTGCCGGTCGAGAAGGTGATCGTCAACAACCACCTGCTCGGCGGCGGCTTCGGCCGCAAGCTCGAGCCGGACATGGTGGTCGCGGCGGTGCGCGTGGCCAAGCAGGTCGGACGGTCCGGTCAAGGTGGTGTGGACGCGCGAGGAAGACATCCAGCACGACGTCTACCGCCCGGTCTATCGCGACAACATCGCCGCGACGCTGGTCCGACGGCAAGGTCGCCGCCTGGAAACATCAAGGTCACGGGCTCGTCGATCCTGGCGCGCTGGCTGCCGCCGGCGTTCCAGAAGGGCATCGACATCGACGCCGTCGACAGCCGCGGTCGACATGCCCTACGACATTCCGAACTTCCATGTCGAATATGTGCGCGCCGAGCCGCCGGCGGTGCCGACCGGCTTCTGGCGCGGCGTCGGCCCGAACAACAACGTGTTCGCGGTCGAATGCTTCGATGGATGAGCTGGCGCGCAAGGCCGGCAAGGACCCGATCGAATTCCGCCGCGCCATGCTCGGCAAGCACGCCGCGGCTGCTGGCGGCGCTCAATCTCGCGGCGGAAAAATCCAATTGGGGCGAGCCACTGCCGGCGCGCGTCGGCCGCGGCGTCTGCGCTGCAGCCGTCGTTCGAGACAGCTTCATCGCAACCGTGGTGGAAGCCGAGGTCGACGAACACGGGCGAGGTGGCGCTGCGCCGCGTCACCTCGGTGGTCGATACCGGCATCGCCGTCAATCCCGACACCGTCGAAGGCGCAGCTCGAAGGCGGATTGATCTTCGGCCTGACCGCGGCCCTCTACGGCGAGATCACCATCGACAAGGGACGCGTGCAGCAGTCGAACTTCCACGACTACCGCATGCTGCGCATCGACCAGACGCCGAAGATCGAGGTTCACGTCGTCAAGAGCGGCGAGCCGCCCGGCGGCATCGGCGAGACCGGCGTCAACGGCCGGCCCGCCGGCGCTGCGCAACGCGATCTATGCCGCAACCGGCGTCGCGCTGCGGCGCCTGCCGATCGACCGTTCGCTGATCGCTGCGGGGAAGAAGGCATGAGACGCGGCCGTGCGCATTCTCGCGCAGCCGTCGCCGTCATCGTCATTGCGGCGATCGCGATCGGCACCTGGATCATCCGCGGGCCCGGCCCGCTGGACTTTCGCGGCGGCCCGAAGGTCGCGCTTGCGGATTATCGCGGCGACCAATCCGACCGGCGTACCGGCGGCGCTCGAGAAAGCGAGCCTCGATCGAAGCGCGGCGAGTATCTGGCCAGGGCGGCGGACTGCATGGTCTGCCACACCAGCCAGGGCGGCAAGCAATATGCCGGCGGCCTCGGCTTCAAATTGCCGTTCGGCACGCTGTATTCGACCAACATCACGCGCCGACAAGGAAACCGGCATCGGCAATTACAGCGATCAGGATTTTCTGAACGCGGTCCAGCGCGGCAAGCGCCGCGACGGCGCGCGGCTTTATCCGGCGATGCCGTATCACGTCCTACACCTATATGAGCGATGACGGACGCGCTGGCGATCAAGGCCTATCTGTTCAGCCTGCCGCCGGTGCGCGCGGCCGCGCCGGAGAATACGCTGTCGTTCCCGTTCAACCAGCGCTGGGCGATGCTGTTCTGGTCGGCGGTGTTCAATCCGGACACGCGCTTTGACGCCCGACACCTCGAAGAGTCCGGAGTGGAACCGGGGCGCGTATCTCGCCGAGGCGCTGGCGCATTGCGGCGAATGCCACACGCCGCGCAACCTCGCCTTTGCGCTCGACAACCGCAAGAAATTCGCCGGCGCCGTGACGGCGGGCTGGCGCGCGTTCAACATCAGTTCGGACAAGAGCACCGGCGTCGGCGGCTGGAAGCGATGACGACCTCGCCGCCTATCTCTCGACCGGACATGCCGCCGGGCCACGGCACGGCATCGGGACCGATGGGCGAAGCCGTCGACCACAGCCTCAGCCACTTGGCGCCCGGAAGACATCCGCGCCATCGTCGCCTATCTGCGCAGCGTGCCGCCGACGCCCTCGCCCGATCTGCCGGCAACCACGGCGCCGCCGGCGCCCGCCTCGCACAAGCGACGGCGTCACGGCCGATGCGCGCGGCAAGATGGTGTTCGAAGGCGCCTGCGTCAGCTGCCACGGCTGGAGCGGCGAAAGCGCGATCTCGCCGATGGCGACGCTGACCGGCGCCTGGGCGGTGAACGATCCCGCGGCGACCAACGTCGCGCAGATCGTGATCTCCGGCACCAAGCGGCATACGCCGGATGGCGCGCTCTCGATGCCGGCCTTCGGCAATGCCTATACCGACGACGAGATCGCGGCGGTCGCCAATTACGTCACCGCGCGGTTCGGCGCCAAGGGATCGAAAGCTGACGGCGAACGACGTGGCGGAGCTGCGCAAGCGGGCGCAACGGAGTCGCTAGGCGGCTCGGCCCAAAATCCCGGCACTGCGGCTCAAGCCTGCCGCCGGCCCGCACCGGCGCGATCCGCAGCGCGCAGCCCGGTCGCATCGTCGGTCTCGACCGCGACGCCGCTCAGCGTCGCCACGCCGAGCGCCGGCTCGAAGCGGCCCGAGGGAATGCCGGTCGTGAAGCGCTGCAGCGGCTCTTCCTTCTGCATGCCGATGATCGAATCGTAATCGCCGGTCATGCCGGCATCGGTCATGTAGGCGGTGCCGCCGGCCAGGATCTGGTGATCGGCGGTCGGCACATGGGTGTGGGTGCCGACCACGAGGCTGGCGCGGCCGTCGCAGAAAAAGCCCATGCCCTGCTTCTCGCTGGTCGCCTCGCCATGGAAATCGACCACGATGGCGTCCGCCGCCTCGCGCAGCGGACAGGCCTCGAGTTCGCGGTCGAGCCGCGCTGAAGGGATCGTTCGAACGGCTCCATGAAGACGCGGCCGATGGCGTTGATGACCAGCGCGCGCTTGCCGTTCTTGGTGTCGATCAGGGCGGCGCCGCGGCCCGGCGTATGCCGCGGAAAATTCAGCGGGCGGATCAGGCGCGGCGCGCGCTCGATGAAGACCAGCGCCTCGCTTCTGATCCCAGGCGTGGTTGCCGAGCGTGATCGCATCGGCGCCGGCGTCGAGGAATTCCTGATAGATCGCCTCGGTGATGCCGAAGCCGCCGGCGGAATTCTCGCCATTGACGACGACGAGATCGAGCGACCAGTCGCGGATCATGCCGGGCAGATGTTCCGAGATGGCGGTGCGGCCGGTCCTGCCGACCACGTCACCGACGAAGAGAATACGCAAATTTCAGCTCCGGAAATCGAACACTTTCGTTTCCGTTAGCACATAATCCAGCGCCACGTCGTGCGGCAGCGCCGGAACAGCCTTTATTTCCTGCACGGCGAAGGCGAGCGCCGATGGCCGTGATGGCTTTCACTTTGCGCAAATGCGCGAGCGTGTAGTCGTAATGTCCGGCGCCATAGCCGATGCGGTGGCCCGTCGCGGTCGAACGCCGCCAGCGGCACCAGCATGATGTCGGGAACGAGTTCGGCGGCCGCCGGCGACGGCTCGAGGATGCCGAGCGGCCCGAGCATCAGCCGGTCGTCGGGCGACCACGCGCGAAACGCCAGCGATTTGCCGCGCGCCAGCACCGCCGGCAGCGCCAGCCTCGCGCCCTGCTCGGCGAGCTTGCGCATCAACGGCGCCGGATCGATCTCGCTGCGGATCGGCGAATAGCCGGAGACGACCATGCCGGGCTCGATCTCAAACGGCAGGCCGCGCTTGGCCATCGCCTGCGCCGCGGCGGCGCGCTGCTCGTCGCTCAACGCATCGCGCTTTGCCAGCGCGGCGGCGCGGAGATCGGCTTTCGACAGGGTTGCCGTCATGCAGCGTCTTGTTCCGCCGTCATCGCCCGCGAATGCGGGCGATCCAGTATTCCAGAGCCGTTCGTGATCGAACCGTGGATGCCGGCGTACTGGATACCCGCATTCGCGGAGCATGACGGACGCGCGCGGTAGACAATCGCAACAGCAAAACAAAGTGCGAAGCCGCGAGCGCCGTTGAAGCACTCGATCCCGGAGTTCCCTACGAAAGTAGGTGGGCACCATATGTCCGGGTCCACGGACCCGGCCAGGGACAGTTCCCTAAAGGATCGATAAGGCCCCGGGGATATATGGCTCCTGACGCGCGACGCAGCTTCGCCGGGCCAATGTAAGCACTACTGGACCGAATCCGCCAGCGCGTAACGCGATCGCTTCACCCGATCGCGACGCCGCTGCCGATGGTGCGGTTCAGCACCTGCGTGGTCTTTTCGATGCGGTCGGCGGCGGCGTTGAGCGCGTTGGCGACCGCGATCTGCGTGGCCCTGGCGCGGTCGGCGGCCGCGACGCGGACGTTGCGCAGCGGTCTCGAGTTCTTCCTCCAGCGCGCGGATGCGCGCGTTGGCGTCGAGCAATTCGTCGCACACGGTCAGCGCCGCCATCACCGTGAGGCGCGCATCGCCGATCTCGCCGAACTTGCCGCGCAACTCGCCGACGCGCGATTCCAGGCTTTCGGCGAGCTTCAGGAGCCGCACTTCCTGCCCTTCCTCGCAGGCCATGCGGTACTGCCGGCCGTTGATGGTGACGTTGATGTGGCTCATTCGACCCTCTCCGGCATCGAGCACCGCGCGGATGGTGCCGATCGCGGCATCCAGCTTCTCGGCGATCTCGCGATTGGTGCGCTCCAGCCGCCGCGTCTTCACCAGCGAGCCGTCGAGTTCGTCGGCGAGCCGCGAGCGATCGGCGCCGAGCGCCTGGATCCGGCTCGCCAGCTCGTTCTCGTCGCGGTCGGCGTCGCGCCGCCGCTCGGCCGCAGCTCTCCAGCGCATCGAGCGCCGCCATCAGCCGCCGCGTCGCGGCGTCGATATCGGCATAGACCGGCTCGGCATTGCCGGACCCGTTGGCGGGACGATCGCTCATGCGAGACAGCGCGCACCTTCGGATGGGCCAGCCGCACAGCAGCAAAATCCGCGGTTCGGCAAGCGGTTAGAGCGACGAAATTTACGTGGCAAGCGAGCCGAGCGCAACGCCGCCGCGAAGCTATGCACCGATCAATCAGAGCAACCGGTTTCGGCAACTTTCGGCAAGCGCGTTTCCTCGCCTTGGACTCGCGGGAATTGAGGTGCTATCCAGCCCCGACTTTCCCGTTAGCCCACGCCCGTATTGCGGCCATTCGCCCGGTACGTATCCGCAACCAAGCACCTCATTTCAGGCGGATTTTCATCATGACGCAGGTCGATCATACCCGTATGGCCAATGCGATCCGTGGGCTCGCCATGGACGCCGTCGAGAAGGCGAAATCCGGCCATCCCGGCTTGCCGATGGGCGCCGCCGACATCGCGACCGTGCTGTTCACGCAGTTCCTCAAATTCGACGCCGCCGATCCGAACTGGCCGGACCGCGACCGCTTCGTGCTGTCGGCCGGACACGGCTCGATGCTGCTCTATGCGCTTGCTGTATCTCGACCGGCAACAAGGACATGACGCTCGACCAGATCAAGCATTTCCGCCAGCTCGGATCGCTGACGCCGGGCCATCCCGAGAACTTCCACACCAAGGGCATCGAGACCACCACCGGCCCGCTCGGCCAGGGCATCGCCACCGCGGTCGGCATGGCGCTGGCGGAAAAGATGCTCGCCGCCGAGTTCGGCAAGAAGGTGGTCGGCCACCACACCTATGTGCTCGCCTCCGACGGCGACCTGATGGAAGGCGTGTCGCAGGAAGCGATCGCGCATGGCCGGGCACTGGAAGCTCAACAAGATGATCGTGCTGTACGACGACAACGGCATCTCGATCGACGGCCCGACCTCGATCGCCGATCTCGGTCGACCAGGTGAAGCGCTTCAAGTCCGCCGGCTGGGCGGCCGAACTGATCGACGGCCAGGACCAGAAGGCGATCGCGGCGGCGATCACCCGCGCGCAGAAATCCAACAAGCCGTCGCTGATCGCCTGCAAGACCACGATCGGCTACGGCGCGCCGACCAGGGCCGGCACCGCGAAGGCCCATGGCGAGGCGCTCGGCGCCGACGAACTCAAGGGCGCCAAGGAAAAGCTCGGCATTTCGCTGGAGCCCTTCTCGGTGCCCGACGACGTCCTGAAGGCCTGGCGCGACGCCGGCAGCCGCGGCGCCGCCGCGCGCAAGGAATGGGAAGCGCCGCTTCGCCGAACTCGGCAGCCGCAAGCGCGCCGAGTTCGAGCGGCGGCATGCGGCACGAGCGGCCGGCTTCGCTGGCGAAGGCGCTGCAGCGCGCACAAGAAGGCGCTGCTGGAAACGCCGCAGAATATCGCCACGCGGAAATCGTCCGAATCCGCGATCGAGGCGATCGCCGCGGCGATGCCGATGGAGTTCTCGCTGGCTCCGCCGACCTCACCGGCTCCAACAACAACAAGGCGAAATCCGCGGTGGCGTTTTCGGCCAAGACGCCGAAGGGCCGCTTCATCCATTACGGCATCCGCGAGCACGGCATGGCCGCGGCCATGAACGGCATCTTCCTGCATGGCGGCTTTGCGCCGAACGGCGCGACCTTCCTGATGTTCACCGACTATGCGCGGCCTGCGATGCGGCTCGCGGCGCTGATGGGCACCGGCGTCGTCTATGTCATGACCCATGATCTCGATCGGGCTCGGCGAAGACGGCCCGACGCATCAGCCGGTCGAGCATCTCGCGGCCTTGCGCGCCATTCCCAACATGCGCGTGTTCCGGCCCTGCGACGCCGTCGAGGTCGACGGAATGCTGGGAACTGGCGCTCAACCGGATCGACGGCCCGACGGTGCTGGCGCTGACCCGCCAGAACCTGCCGCAATTGCGCACCATCGCGCCGAACGACAATCCCTGCAGCGCATGGCGCCTACGAGCTGGTCGCCGCGCAGGGCGAAGCAAAAGTGTCGCTGTTCGCCTCCGGCTCCGAGGTCGAGATCGCGGTCGGCCGCCCAGAAGCAGCTTGCCGAGCGCGGCATCGCGTCGCGGGTGGTCTCGGTGCCCTCGCTCGAATTGCTGCTGGCGCAGCCGGCGGACCGGCGCAAGGCCATCATCGGCAATGCGCCGGTCAAGATCGCGATCGAGGCCGCGGTGCGCTGGGGCTGGGATGCCGTGATCGGCCCGGATGGTGAATTCGTGGGCATGCACGGTTTCGGCGCCAGCGCGCCCGCCAAGGACCTTTACAAGCACTTCGGAATTACCGCCGAGGCTGCGGTTAACGCTGCCCTGAAGCGCCTGGGCTGACGGTTGAGCTTGTCCGGAAAAAGGACTAGCGTAACCTCTATCTTGTCCGTTCCTCGCCCGGCCGAACCGGGCGATCCGCCGCAAGCACCTCCGTGGAACGCCTCCGCGGGGTCGGCGTCAGCTATTTAGAGGAGAAACGAGCATGGCAATCCGGGTCGCGATCAACGGGTTTGGCCGCATCGGCCGCAATGTGCTGCGTGCCATCGCCGAGTCCGGCCGCAAGGATATCGAGGTGGTCGGGATCAACGATCTCGGCCCGGTCGAGACCAACGCCCATCTGCTGCGCTTCGATTCCGTGCATGGCCGCTTCCCCGGCACCGTGACCGTCGACGGCGACTCGATCAGCCTCGGCAACGGCAAGATCAAGGTTTCCGCCGAGCGCGATCCGTCGAAGCTGCCGTGGAAGGAACTCGGCGTCGACATCGCGCTGGAATGCACCGGCATCTTCACCGCCAAGGACAAGGCCTCGGCGCATCTGACCGCCGGCGCCAAGCGCGTGCTGGTCTCGGCGCCCGCCGACGGCGCCGACGCGACCATCGTCTACGGCGTCAACCACGACAAGCTGACCAAGGATCATCATGGTCGTCTCCAACGGCTCCTGCACCACCAACTGCCTGGCGCCGGTCGCCAAGGTGCTGAACGACACCGTCGGCATCGAGACCGGCTTCATGACCACGATCCACGCCTATACCGGCGACCAGCCGACGCTCGACACCCTGCACAAGCGATCTCTATCGCGGCCGCGCGGCGGCGATGTCGATGATCCCGACCTCGACCGGTGCGGCCAAGGCGATCGGCCTGGTGCTGCCGGAACTGCAAGGGCAAGCTCGACGGCGTCGCGATCCGCGTGCCGACGCCGAACGTCTCGGTGGTCGATCTCAAGATCGTCGCCAAGCGCAAGACCGACGTGAAGGAAATCAACGAGGCGATGAAGCGCGCCTCCGAGCAGCAGCTCAAGGGCATCCTCGGCTACACCACCGCGCCCAACGTCTCGATCGACTTCAACCACGATCCGCACTCGTCCACCTTCCACATGGACCAGACCAAGGTGCAGAACGGCACGCTGGTGCGGGTGATGGCCTGGTACGACAATGAATGGGGCTTCTCCAACCGCATGGCCGACACCGCCGTGGCGATGGGGAAGCTGCTGTAAGTCACTGTCTCGTCATGCCCGGCCTGGTGTCGCGGCATCGCGCGCATCATGCTGCGCTCAGCACTCATGACGTGATGGCCTGGGTCATCGGCTGAGCGCAGCGACGCCGCGCTGCGCAGCGATGCCCGGAACATGACGCCGCGAAGATCGATCACATGAAATCATTCCGCACCCTCGATGACGTCGACGTGAAGGGCAAGCGCGTGCTGCTGCGCGTCGACCTCAACGTGCCCATGGAGAACGGCCGCGTCACCGACGCCGACACGGCTCGAGCGCGTCGCGCCGACCATCACCGAGATTTCCGGCAAGGGCGGCAAGGTGATCCTGCTCGCGCATTTCGGCCGGCCCAAGGGACGCGATCGCCAAGGAGTCGCTGAAGCCGGTCGCCGCCGCGCTGTCGCAGGTGATCAAGAAGCCGGTCGCCTTCGCCGACGACTGCATCGGCGAGGCCGCGGCAAAGGCCGTCGCCGCGATGAAGGACGGCGACATCCTCTGCCTGGAAAACACCCGCTTCCACAAGGAAGAAGAAAAGAACGATCCGGCCTTCGTCGCGGAACTGGCAAAGCTCGGCGACATCTGGGTCAACGACGCGTTCTCGGCGGCGCACCGCGCCCATGCCTCGACCGAAGGCCTCGGCCACAAACTGCCGGCCTATGCCGGCCGCACCATGCAGGCCGAACTCGACGCGCTGGGCAAGGCGCTGGAAGCGCCGACCAAGCCGGTGATCGCGATCATCGGCGGCGCAAAGGTCTCCACCAAGATCGATCTGCTGGAAAACCTCGTCGAGCAAGGTCGATGCGCTGGTGATCGGCGGCGGCATGGCCAACACCTTCCTGCATGCGCAGGGCGTCGGCGTCGGCAAATCGCTGGCGGAGAAGGATCTCGCGCGCGACCGCGCTGCGCATCATGGAAAAGGCCGAAGCCGCCAACTGCGCCATCATCCTGCCGGTCGACGCCGTGGTCGCCTATCACTTCGCCGCCAATGCGCCGTCGCACGCCTATGGCCTGGATGCGATCCCGGCCGACGGCATGATCCTCGACGTCGGCCCGCAATCGATCGCGCGGATTCACGCCGCGATCGACGACGCCGCGACGCTGGTCTGGAACGGCCCGCTCGGCGCGTTCGAGATGACGCCGTTCGACCGCGGCACCGTGGTGGCGGCGAGGCACGCCGCCGAGCGGACCAAGGCGAAGAAGCTGATCTCGGTCGCCGGCGGCGGCGACACCGTCGCGGCGCTGAACCAGGCCGGCGTGGCCGGCGATTTTCCTATGTTTCGACCGCGGGCGGCGCGTTTCTTGAATGGATGGAAGGGAAACCACTGCCCGGCGTCGAAGTTTTGAAGACACGCTAGATTCACGTCAAGTCGGAGCGCGAAGGCGCTGCAAATACAGGAGAATTCGGATGGCTCGCATTACCTTGCGTCAATTGCTCGACCACGCGGCGGAGCACGATTACGGCGTGCCGGCGTTCAACATCAACAATATGGAGCAGGCGCTGGCGATCATGGAGGCCGCCTCCAGCCTCGACGCGCCCGTCATCATCCAGGCCTCGCGCGGCGCGCGCTCCTACGCCAACGACGTCATGCTCAAGCACATGATGGACGCCGTCACCGAAATCTATCCGCAGATCCCGGTCTGCGTGCATCTCGACCACGGCAACGAGCCCGCCACCTGCATGACCGCGATCCAGGCCGGCTTCACCTCGGTGATGATGGACGGCTCGCTGAAGGCCGACGGCAAGAGCGCCGGCCGACTGGAACTACAATGTCGGCGTCACCAAGACCGTGCACCGACATGGCCCATCTCGGCGGCATCTCGGTGGAAGGCGAACTCGGCGTGCTCGGCTCGCTCGAGACCGGCATGGGCGACAAGGAAGACGGCCACGGCGCCGAGGGCAAACTGTCGCACGACCAGTTGCTGACCAATCCGGACGAGGCCGTGAAGTTCGTCAAGGAGACCAGAGTCGACGCGCTGGCGATCGCGATGGGCACCTCGCACGGCGCCTACAAGTTCACCCGCAAGCCGGACGGCGACATCCTCGCCATGAACGTGATCGAGGAAATCCACCGCAAGCTGCCGAACACGCATCTGGTGATGCACGGCTCGTCCTCGGTGCCGCAGGACCTGCAGGAGATCATCAACGCCAATGGCGGCAAGATGAAGCCGACCTGGGGCGTGCCGGTGTCCGAAATCCAGCGCGGCATCAAGAACGGCGTCCGCAAGATCAACATCGACACCGACAACCGCATGGCGATGACCGGCCAGATCCGCAAGGTGCTTGAAGGACAATCCGGAAGAGTTCGATCCGCGCAAATATCTCAAGCCCGCGATGGAAGCGATGGCCAAGCTGTGCAAGCAGCGGCTGCAGGAATTCAACACCGCGGGCCAGGCCAGCAAGATCAAGAAGGTGCTGACCACGGCCGAAATGGCCAAGCGTTACGCCAAGGGCGAGCTCGACCCGAAAGTCGCCTGACGCCGCGCCACCGCGCCGCGGGAGCCTGCCTGGCCGCGACGAACGTTTTCTAGGCAATTGCCCGAGAACCGCCTATTTTGGTTTGCAAGGGCATGATGTTTCTGGAGGACGTTCCCATGAATCTCGCTGACCTCAACAAGGTCGCCCTCGCCATGGTCACCCCGGGCAAGGGCATCCTCGCCGCCGACGAATCCTCCGGCACGATCAAGAAGCGCTTCGACGCCATCAAGCGTCGAATCGACCGAGGAGACGCGCCGCGACTACCGCGAAATGCTGTTCCGCTCCACGGAGGCGATGAGCAAATACATCTCCGGCGTCATCCTCTATGACGAGACCATCTGGCAGAACGCGCAAGGACGGCACGCCGCTGGTCAAGCTGATCGAGCAGTCCGGCGCGATCCCCGGCATCAAGGTCGACGAGGGAACGCAGGCCCTGCCGAACTGCCCGGGCGAACTGATCACCGCCGGCCTCGACAAGCTCGCCGAGCGGCTGAAGAAATATTACGAGCGCGGCGCGCGCTTTGCAAAATGGCGCGCGGTGATCGACATCGGCCAGGATATTCCCACCATGACCGCGATCCATGTCAACGCGCATGCGCTGGCGCGCTATGCCGCGCTGTGCCAGGCCGCGCAGATCGTGCCGATCGTCGAGCCGGAAGTGCTGATGGACGGCGATCACGACATCGACCGCTGCTATGACGTGACCCAGCGCGTGCTCAACAAGACGTTCCAGGAATTGCGCGTCCAGCGCGTCGAGCTGGAAGGCATGGTGCTGAAGCCGAACATGGCGATCTCGGGCAAGAAGAGCCCGAAGCAGGCCTCCGTCGAGGAAGTCGCGGAGAAGACCATCCGCCTGCTGAAAGCCTGCGTGCCCGCGGCGGTGCCCGGCATTGCCTTCCTCTCCGGCGGACAGAGCCGACGAGGAGGCGACCGCGCATCTCAACGCCATGAACCGGATCGGCAGCCTGCCGTGGCGACTGACCTTCTCCTATGGCCGCGCGCTGCAGGCGGCGCCGCAAAAGGCGTGGTCGGGCAAGGCCGAGAACGTCGCCGCGGGCCAGCGCGCCTTCACCCACCGCGCGCGGATGAATGCGCTGGCGAGCAAGGGCGAGTGGGAAACCGGCCTGGAAAAGAAGGTGGCATAGACTTGGCCGCCAAACCTGTTCCGCCGCGCCCGGCGCCGCGCCTCTATCTCGCGACGCCCGAGGTGGACGATCCGTCGCAGCTTGTCGGCACGCACTGCCCGGCCTGCTCGCGGCGGCCGACGTCGCCGCGGTGCTGGCTGCGGCTGCAGCAGACCGACCAGCGCACCATGATCTCGCGCGTCAAGGCGCTGGCGCCGGCGGTCCAGGACGCGGGCGCGGCGCTGCTGCTCGACGGTCATGTCGAACTGGTGGCGCGCGGCGGCGCCGACGGCGCGCATCTGACCGGCATCGCGGCGCTGGAAGAGGCCCTGCCCTCGCTGAAACCCGACCGCATTGCCGGCGTCGGCGGGCTTGCCACGCGGCACGATCTCGATGGCGGCGGGCGAACTCGGCGCCGACTATGTGCTGTTCGGCGAACCCGACGCGCAAGGCGAGCGGCCGTCGATGCGAGGCGATCGCCGAGCGGCTGCAATGGTGGGACGAATTGTTCGAGCCGCCCTGCGTCGGCTTTGCCGCCTCGCGCGAGGAGGCCGCAGTATTCGCCGCCGCCGGCGCGGATTTCGTGCTGGTCGGCGATTTCATCTGGGCCGATCCGCGCGGCGCGCAAGGCGGCGCTGATCGAGGTCGACTCAGGCGATCAAGCAGGCGCACGCGCGGCATTCGGAAAAGCGCGGGCCGAACAGGGATGACGCCGGAATGAAGCTCCTGCGTCCGATAGCGATCGCGTCAGCGGGCCTGATGCTTGCATCCGGCGCGTCAGCGCAGATCTCGCTGACGCCGTCCGGCCGCCAGTCGCCGCCGGCGAAGCTGGCCGCGAAGAAGGAAGCGCCGAAAGCGGCGAAGAGCGCCAGGAGACGCCAGAAGCCGAAGCCGCCAGCCGCGCTGCGCCAGAAAGCGGCGGCCACGCCAAAGCCCGCGGCAGCCACCGACGCCCGCGCCGACACCGACGCCGGCCTTCGAGGATCCCAACGTCGATCTGGTCTACGGCGCCTATCAGCGCGGGCTGCTACAAGACCGCGTTCGACCTTGCCATGACGCGCGCGCACGTATGCCGGCGACCCCAAGGCGATGACGATGCTGGGCGAGCTCTACGCCAACGCGCATGGGCGTCAAGCGCGACTATGCCAAGGCGGCCGAATGGTACCAGCGCGCGGCCGATGCCGGCGACCGCGAGGGCATGTTCGCGCTCGCCATGATGCGGCTGTCCGGCCGCGGCGGCGCCGGCCAACCGCGAGGAAGCGGTCAAGCTGCTGGCCTCCGTCGGCCAAGCTCGGCAATCCCAAGGCGGCCTATAATCTGGCGCTGCTCTATCTCGACGGCCAGACGCTGCCGCAGGATGTCTGACGCGCTCCGCCGAATTGCTGCGCGTCGCCGCCGACGCCGGCAACCCCGAGGCGCAATACGCGCTGCGCGACGTTCTACAAGGAAGGCACCGGCGTGCCGAAGGACATCGACAAGGCGGTGCGGCTGCTGCAGGCGGCGTCGCTCGCCGACAATGTCGACGCCGAGGTCGAATACGCCATCGCGCTTTATAACGGCACCGGCACGCCGAAGAACCAGGCCGCCGGCGGTGGCGCTGTTGCGCAAGGCCGCCCGGCAGAACACGCCCGATCGCGCAGAACCGGCTGGCCCGCGTGCTGGTCAGCGGCCAGGGCGCGCCGATGGACAAGGTCGAAGGCCTGAAATGGCACATCGTCGCCAAAACCGCCGGCAAGGGCGACCCGGAGCTCGACGAGGTGCTGGCGAGCCTCAGCCCTGACGACCGCGCCAAGGCCCAGGACGCCGCGCGCAAATGGATCGGCACCCAAATGACGCCTTGACGGCGCCATCATCGGAAGGGCACCCAGTGCGCTCACCAGCGGCGCGCATCGCGGCCGTTTCCTCCTCCGTCACAAGCCCTCAGCTCATGCTGTCATTCCGCCATCATCAACGTCATGGTCAAGGCCGCGCGCCGCGCCGGCCGCAGCCTCAAGCGCGATCTCGGCGAGATCGAGCAGCTGCAGGTGTCGCTGAAGGGCCCGGCGAATTTCGTCTCGCTGGCCGACAAGCGCGCGGAGGAGATGCTCTACACGGATCTCGCCAAGGCGCGGCCCGGCTACGGCTTTATCGGCGAGGAAGGCGGCAGCCGCGAGGGCGCCGACAAGAGCCACACCTGGATCGTCGATCCGCTCGACGGCACCACCAACTTCCTGCACGGCATTCCGCAATTCGCGATCTCGATCGGCCTGCACGCGCGAGGGCACCGTCGATCGCGGGCGTGATCTACAATCCCGCCAACGACGAGCTCTACATCGCCGAGCGCGGCAAGGGCGCGTTCCTCAACGACCAGCGGCTGCGCGTCGCCGGCCGCCGCAAGCTCGAACGAATGCGTGATCGCCTGCGGCCTGCCGCATATCGGCCGCGGCGACCACGAGCTGGCGCTGACGGAGATGGCCGCGCTGCAGAACAAGGTGGCAGGCTTCCGCCGCTTCGGCGCCGCCTCGCTCGACCTGGCCTTCGTCGCCGCCGGCCGCCTCGACGGCTACTGGGAGCGCAATCTGCAGCCGCTGGGACATCGCAGCCGGCCAGATCATGGTGCGCGAAGCCGGCGGCATCATCTCGGGCATGGAGGGCCATGACGATCCGCTGACAGACCGGGCGACGTGATCTGCGGCAATGAGTTCGTGCGAACTGGTGAAGATTCTGAAGCCGCTGGATGCAATAGCGTTCACTCGAGCCGTAATGCCACCGGCGCTGAGCGCTTGCCGGCTGCAGTGCTCGGCCTTGCAGCTTCGTCTCCGCACCTTCGCCTCCCGATCCCCGCCAGCACCGCGCTGCACGCTGACGAAGAACACCGGCACCATCAATAGCGCCAAGATCACCACCGCGATCATGCCGCCCATGACGCTGGTGCCGAGCGCCTGCTGGCTGGCGCCGCCGGCGCCGGTGGCGATCGCCATCGGCAGCACGCCGCAGACGAAGGCGAGGCCCGTCATCAGGATCGGGCGGAAGCGCAAGCTGCAGGCTTCCACCGTCGCCTCGATCAGCGGCTTGCCCTGCGCGCGCAGATCCTTGGCGAATTCGATGATGAGGATGGCGTCTTTGGCCGCGAGGCCGATGATGGTGATCAGGCCGACGGTGAAATAGACGTCGTTCGGCAGGCCGCGCAGCGTTGCCGCGATCACCGCGCCGCAGATGCCGAGCGGCACCGTCAGCAGCACCGCGAGCGGAATGGTCCAGCTCTCATAGAGCGCGGCGAGCAGCAAGAACACCACCAGCACCGACAGGCCGAGCAGGAACGGCGCCTGCGAGCCCGACAGCTTTTCCTGCAGCGACTGTCCGGTCCATTCGATAGCCGAAGCCGCGCGGCAGCTTGCTCGGCCAGCCGCTCCATCTCGGCGATGGCGTCGCCGGAGGTGAAGCCGGGCCTCGCCTCGCCGCTGATGCGCACCGCGGGATAGTAGTTGAAGCCGGCGATCTGGGTCGGGCCCCTTCGACCATTCGATCGGTGGCGAACGCGGAGAACGGCACCAGTTGGCCGCGGCTGTTCTTGACGTTGTAATTGAGGATGTCGTCGGCGTTCATGCGGCTGGCGCGGTCGGCCTGCACGATCACGCGCTGCATCCGGCCGCGGTTCGGAAAGTCGTTGATGTAGTTCGAGCCGAGATTGGTCGAGATGGTGCTGTTGATGTCCTCGAAGGTGACGCCGAACGCGCCGGCCTTTTCGCGGTCGATCATCAGATTGACCTGCGGCGCCGGCGGCAGGCCCTCGACATAGACCTTCTGCAGCACCGGGCTGGCATTGGCTTCCGCGATCAGGCTGGTCGGCGGCGGCGACCAGCGCCGGATAGCCCTTCTGGCCGCGGTCCTGCAGGCGGAACGAGAAGCCCGAGGAGTTGCCGAGATTGTCGATCGGCGGCGGCTGCAGCGCCGAAATCTTGGCGTCGCGGATCGACGACGAGATCGCGGTTGATGTCGGCGACGATCGCGGCGGCAGAATCCTTCGGCCCGCGCTCCGACCAGTCCTTCAGCGAGATGAAGGCCTGCGCGGTGTTCATGCCCTGGCCGAGGAAGCTGAAGCCGGTGAGGAACGTCACGTTCTCGACGCCGGCGCGCTCGCAGCAGATATTTTTCGACCTTCTCGACCGCGGCCTCGGTGCGGGCGTAGGAAGAATCCGACGGCGTCTGCACGTCGGTGGTGATAAAGCCCTGGTCGTCGACGGGCAGGAAGCCGCCGGGCAGGCGGACGAACGCCCAGCCGAGCCCGATCAGCAGCGCGGCATAGATCAGCATCAGCCGGCCGGTGCGCTTCAGCGAACCCTTGACCGTGCGCGAATAGCCGTCGCGGCTGCAATCGAGCGCGCGGTTGAACCAGCCGAACACGCCCTTGCGGGCGTGGCCGTGGCCGGCCGTCGACCGGCTTCAGCAGCGTCGCGCACAGCGCCGGCGTCAGCGACAGCGCCAGCAGCGCCGAGAACGCGATCGCGGCGACCATGGTGACCGAGAACTGGCGGTAGATGATGCCGACCGATCCGGGAAGAACGCCATCGGCACGAACACCGCGATCAGCACCAGCGTGATGCCGATGATGGCGCCCGTGATCTGCGACATCGCCTTGCGGGTCGCTTCCTTCGGCGGCAGGCCCTCTTCGGCCATGATGCGCTCGACGTTCTCGACCACGACGATGGCGTCGTCGACGAGGATGCCGACCGCCAGCACCATGCCGAACATGGTCAGCATGTTGATGGAATAGCCGGCGACCATCAGCATCGCGCAGGTGCCGAGCAGCGCCACCGGCACCACGATGGTCGGGATGATGGTGTAGCGGATGTTCTGCAGGAACAGGAACATCACGATGAAGACCAGCACCACCGCCTCGACCAGCGTCGATCAGCACCTTGTCGATCGAGGCCTTGACGACCGGGCGTGATGTTGTAGGGGATTTCGTAGGCGATATTGGCCGGGAAGAAGCGCGACAGCTCCTTCATCTTGGCTTCGACGGCGCTCGCGGTCGCGAGCGCGTTGCCGGTCGGCGACAGCAGCACCGAAAGGCCCGCGGTCGGCTTGCCGTTGAGCCGCGTGTTGAACTGGTAGCTCAGGCCGCCGATCTCGATGCGGGCGACGTCGCGCAGCCGCACGGTCGATCCGTCCGGATTGGCGCGCAGCGATGATCGCGCCGAATTCGTCCGGCGAGGCGAGCTGGCCCTTGACCAGCACCAGCGCCGAAATCTTCTGCTCCGGCGTGCTCGGCTCGGCGCCGATGCTGCCGGAGGCGACCTGCGCGTTCTGCGCCGTGATCGCCTTGTTGACGTCGTCGGCGGTGAGGCCGTAGCCGACGAGCTTTGCGGGATCGATCCAGATCCGCAGCGAACGTTCGGTGGAATAGAGCGTGGCGCGGCCGACGCCGGGAATGCGCCTGATTTCGCCGAGCACGTTGCGGATCATGAAATCGCCGAGGCCGATTTCGTCGAGGCTGCCGTCGGTCGAGTTCAGCGTGATGATCTGCAGCACGGCGCTGGAGGCTTCCTCGACCAGAATGCCCTGCTGGATCACCGCGCGCGGCAGCCGCGCCTCGACGCGCTTGAGGCGGTTCTGCACCTCGACCGAGGCCGCGCCGGTTTCGGTGCCCGGCACGAAGTTGGCGATGATCTCGACCTGGCCCAGCGAGTCGCTGGTGGATTCGAAATTGAGGATGCCGGAGGCGCCGTTGAGCTCCTCCTCGATCAGCCGCGTGACGCTGTTGTAGAGGTTTTCCGGCGACGCGCCGGGATAGCTGGTCGAGATCGAGATCGAGGGCGGCGCGATGATCGGATATTGCGCGACCGCCAGCAGCGGAATCGAGATCGCGCCGATCAGGCAGATGAAAAGCGCGACCACCCAGGCGAAGATCGGCCTGTCAATGAAGAAGCTCGGCATCTCCTGATCACCGCGTGCGCTTGCGTCGCCGGTGCGTTCGGTATCGGTACCGACCGAGGCATCCGCATCCGATCCAGGACTTGCGGCTTGACCTTGTCGCCGGGGCGAATTTCTGGAACCCGTCGACCACGACGCTGGTCGCCGGCCTTCAGGCCCTCGCTGACGAACCACTGGCCGTCCTGCACCGACGCCGGTGCGGACCGGCTGCATCGCCACGCGGCCGTCGTCCTTGACCACAAACACTTCGCTGCCGCCGCCGCCGTCGCGCTGGATCGCCTGCTGCGGCACCGCGATGGCGTCGGAGTCGATGCCCTGCTCGATCAGGACGCGGACATACATGCCCGGCAGCAACTCGCGCTTCGGATTGGCGAACTCGCCGCGCAGCGTCACCTGCCCGGTATGGGCATCGACCTTGGCGTCGGAGAACAGCAGCTTGCCGGCAACGGATAGACCGTGCCGTCGTCGAGCACGAGGCGGACCTTCGCCGCGTCGGGCGCGATGCGGTCGAGATCGCCATTCTCGAAGGCGCGGCGCAGCTTGATTGCAGCTCGGTGACCGATTGGGTGAAGTCGGCATAGATCGGATCGAGCTGCTGGATCGTGGCGAGGCTGGTGGTCTCGTTCTGCACCACCAGCGCGCCTTCGCTCACCAGCGCGGCGCCGACGACGCCGCTGATCGGCGCACGGATCGTCGCGTAATCAAGATTGAGTCTGGCGCGCGCGACGTCGGCCTTGCGGCTGCCGACCTCGGCCTCGGCCTGGCGCTGGGCGCCGATGGCCTTTTCGTTCTCGGCCTCGGGCGCCGCGCGCTGGCTGGTCAGCGTCGCGATGCGCCGCGCATGCTGCGCGGCCTGATCGAGCGCGGCCATCGCCTTGTGCCAGCGCGCGCTTCGCTCGCCTGCAGCTTCCACCTCGAACGGCCTGCGGATCGATCCGGTAGAGCGGATCGCCGGCCGTTCACCTCGGTGCCCTGCTGGAACAGGCGCTCGACGATGATGCCGGAGACGCGCGCGCGGACGTCCGAAACCCGCGTCGGCGCGATCCGGCCCGGCAATTCGCGGATCGACGGCGCGCGACTGCGGCCGTACGGTGACGATGCCGACTTCAGGCTCGGCCGGCTGCGCCGCCGCGGCCGCGGCCGTCGGCTCATTGCAGCCAGCCAAGCAGCGGCGCCATCGCAGCCAACATCAAAACGATGCATGCCGATCGCGCTCGAAGTCCGGACATTGAAAGCATTGCCCCAGTTCAGGTTGAGCGCGAATTGAGCATTCGCGACGTGTCGTCAGCAGACGTCGAAGACGCCGTCTTGACTCGATTGATGGAAGACAGGATAGGAGAGCCTTGCTGCGATGCAATACGCGTTTCGCGGCGGCCCAATGTCACACGACGCTATCGCGCTGAATTAGCGGGATTTTTGCGACTCACTCGATTGTGAGCCGGTTCCATTCCACCGTTGAGATTGCGCGAGTCGATCGAACCACGTCGTTCAGCTGCACGGAGCATCGCGAGGCGCGCAGCGCAGATCAGCATCGGCACTACGCCGCCTTCAGCCGGTAATGGCTGACGCCCCATTCGCTGCCATCGGCGTAGCCGAACAGGCCTGCGGTGGCGAGAAAGAACCAGCGCCAGCGCCGCATCCACAACGCGGTCTCGCTGCCATGGACCTCGCGAAGGACGCGCCTCGATCTCGTCGCGATGGGCATCGAAATTGTCCAGCCAGTCCTGCGCGGTGCGCTGATAATGCGTGCCGCTCCAGCGCCATTCCTTTTCGACCTCGAACAGATCGGCATATTGCCGGATCAGATGATGGCTCGGCATCACGCCGCCGGTGAAGAAATGCTGCGCGATCCAGTCCTCGCCGTCGGCGCGGTCGAACAGATAGGCGCCGGAGCGATGGGTGAAGATGTGCAGGAAGAAGCGGCCGTCGGGCTTCAGCCATGACCGCACGCGCGTCATCAATTCGCGCCAGTTCATCATGTGCTCGAACATCTCGACGGAGACGATGCGGTCGAACTGCGCCTGCGGGTCGAACACGTTCATGTCCTGCGTGACGACGCGCAGATTGGTCAGGCCGCGCCTGTGCGGCTTCGCCCTCGATATATTCGCGCTGCGAATTCGAGTTCGAAACCGCTGATCACCTGCGAATGCGGGAATTGCCGCGCCATCCACAGCGACAGCGAACCCCAGCCGCAGCCGAGTTCGAGGATCGATTGGCCGTCGGCGAGATCGGCGTGCTCGACGGTCTGGCGCAGCGCCTCTTCCTCGGCCTCCTGCAGCGTCGCAGGCCGGCTCCTTGTAGAAGCAGGAGGAATATTTGCGGTTCGGGCCGAGCACCTGCGCGAAGAACGCCGCCGGCGCCTCGTGGTGCCGGGCGTTGGCCTCGTCGGCATATTCGGCGATGGCGCGCGCCGCCATCTCATCGGCGAACCAGGCATCGCTTTCCGCGTTCCCGGTGGCGAGCCGTGTGGCGGTGCGCGAGCACAGCCGGTGGATCGCGGCGCGGATGATGACATCGGGCAGCGGCACCCGTTCGGCGGTGCCGATGATGGTGGAGGCGAAGCTCATGTGACCACTCCCTTCGTTTCGATTCCGCGCAACGCGTTCCGCGTTACCGCGGAACCGGTCTCCACTTCCGCTGACTGCCCGTTGCGGCAGCGGAAAGAAGGCGCTGGTGCGCGACTGGTAGTCGCGATAGCGATCGCCGCGCGAGCGCAGCATCTGCGCTTCCAGCGGCGGGATGCCGGTGACGTAGACCAGGATCCAGTACATGAAGACCGGGGCCAGCAGCGCCGCCAAACCCCACGGATAGGAAAGCGGGTCACCGAGGCGAAATGCCGATCACGGGATAGGCCAGCCACCCGAACCATTCGAAGAAATAATTGGGATGGCGCGACCAGCGCCACAGTCCGACGTCGCAAACCCTGCCCTTGTTGGCGGGATCGGTTCGGAACGCCTTGAGTTGCGCATCCGCCAGCGCCTCGCCGGCGATGCCGGCCAGCAGGATCAGCGCGCCCAGATAGTCCGCCAGCCGCAGCCCGTCGCCGGGAACGCGCGCGGCGACAAAGATGCGCGAACGCCAGCGGGATCGATCCGAGCCCCTGATTCTGGAGAAAGATGAACATCCTCCGCGGCGAGATCGGCTCCCATTCCCTGGCGAAGGCCGCATAGCGGGGATCGTCCGATATCCCTGCGCTGCGGATCGCGATGTGAACCCCGAGCCGCAGCGACCAGATCGCGACCAACGCCGCCACCAGCCATTGCCGGGCGTTGGGCGCGGCGCCCTCGACCGGCCACAATGCGCTTCCAACGCCGACCAGGCCGAGCGAAAAGGTCCAGATGGTATCGACCCAGCCGGAATTGCCGGTCCGCTGCTGCACCACCCAGGCGCCCGCCATCAGCACCGAAAGCGACACGGCAATGGCCACCAGCGCCTCGAGATATAACGCCGTCATGAAAAATCCCGGTTGGACATCGAACCGTTCCAAAATACGCTTGATGTCAAAGCCGGGTTTCAGGCAGAGGTTCCACCATCGTCTGCCTGAAATCGCGGCTTCCCAGCTTTTTCTCCAGCCCGCTGTGCCATATTGGTTCCCCAGCGCGGCTTTTCGCAACGGATGACACCCGCAAATGCCCTCAGGCCCCTCCTCCCGCTCCGAAATGGAGATCGAACTGAGCAAACTGTCCTCGCCCCGGATTTTCCTGGTGCGGATGCTGGTGTTCCTGGTGCTGTGCGCGCTGATCACGGTCGTGCTCTACAAGCAGATCATCGCGGCGTTCTTCGCCAATCCCGGCCTCAACGCGCTGATCGGCGCGGTGCTCCTGATCGGCATCATCCTGTCGTTCCGGCAGGTGATCCGGCTCTATCCGGAAGTCGCCTGGGTCAACAATTTCCGCATCGCCGATCCCGGGCTGGCGATCGAGCGGCGGCCGACGCTGCTGGCGCCGATGGCGGCGATCCTCGGCGGCGAGCGCTCCGGGCGGATGACGATCTCGCAGCAGACCATGCGGCATTTGCTGGATCTCGATCGCGACGCGGCTGGACGAAGCCCGCGACATCTCCCGCTACATGACCGGCTTGCTGGTCTTTCTCGGCCTGCTCGGCACCTTCTGGGGCCTGATCGAAACCGTCGGCTCCGTCGGCAAGGTGATCGAGGGCTTGAAGGTCGGCGGCGATGCCGGCGCCCTGTTCGATACCCTGAAGGACGGGCCTGGCCGCGCCGCTCGGCGGCATGGGCATTTCGTTCTCGTCCTCGCTGTTCGGCCTCGCCGGCTCGCTGATCCTGGGCTTCCTCGACCTGCAGTCGAGCCAGGCGCAGAACCGCTTCTATACCGACCTCGAGGACTGGCTCGCCTCCACCGTGCGCGAATATGGCGATGGCGCAGCCGGCGCGTCGGCGGCGAACTGCAGCATGCGATGGAACGGATGCGCACGGTGGTCGAAGAAGAGCGGCGGCAGCCGCAGCACCACGGCGGCGATGGCCAACCTCGCCGAGGCCATCCAGGGCCTGGTCGCGCATATGCGCACCGAGCAGCAGATGATCCGCGAATGGGCCGACGGCCAGGGCGAGCAGAACCGCGAGATCAAGAAGCTGCTGGAGCGGATCGCCAAGCAGCCCGAGAAGAGCTAGAAACGAGAGCGTTGCGCTCGGACGCAGTGCGGCATGATGCCACGCTGCAGACGGGGCCATCGAGACAGGTCCCGGCTCTGCGGGCAGCGTTAGCACGCTGCATCGCGTCCGGGACAAGCAACTGGAGAATTTCGAATGGCCCTCGCCCGTGCACGCCGCAGCGAATCCGGTTTCAACTACTGGCCGGGGTTCGTCGACGCGCTGTCGACGCTGGTGCTGTCGATCGTGTTCCTGCTGTCGGTGTTTTTGGTGGTGCAGTTCTTCCTGTCGCAGGAAGTCACCGGCAAGGACAAGGCGCTGGAGCAGCTCAACGCCAAGATCGCGCAGCTCAACGATCTGCTGTCGCTGGAAAAGCTCGGCAAGCTCACGCTCGACGACCAGGTCGCGCAATTGCGCGCCGGCCTCGCCGCCGCCGAAGGCGAGCGCGACCGCATCAAGGGGCTTTACGAGGGCCTGGCCGGCGCCGGCGGCGACGCGCAGGGCCGCGCCAACGAGCTCAACAAGGCGCTCGAATCCGAAAAGACGGTGACGCTCGCGCGCGCTCGCCCAGATCGAGGTGCTGAACCAGCAGATCAGCGCGCTGCGCCGCCAGCTCGCGGCGCTGGAAGAAGCGCTGGAAGCCTCCGAGAAGCGCGACAAGGAATCGCAAGGGCGCATCGCCGATCTCGGCCAGCGCCTGAACGTCGCGCTGGCGCAGCGCGTGCAGGAATTGTCGCGCTACCGTTCGGAATTCTTCGGCCGCCTGCGCGCCATTCTGGGCAATCGCCCCGATATCCGCATCGTCGGCGACCGTTTTGTCTTTCAGTCGGAAGTATTTTTCGACACCGGCCAGGCACTGCTGCTGCCCGAGGGCCGCGCCGAGCTCGATAAACTCGCAACGCGCGCTGATCGATCTCGACAAGCAGATCCCGAGCGAGATCGCCTGGGTGCTGCGGGTCGACGGCCACACCGACATGCGGCCGATCAACTCGCCGCTGTTCAAGTCGAACTGGGAATTGTCGTCGGCGCGCGCCATCTCGGTGGTGCAATATCTGGTCTTCGCTCGGCGTTCCGGCGCAGCGGCTGGTCGCCGCCGGCTTTGCCGAATTCCAGCCGCTCGACACCGCCCCGACCGAAGAAGCCTACAAGCGCAACCGCCGCATCGAGCTGAAGCTGACGGAACGGTAGTGGCCGACCGGATTTCACGCTTCGTGCCCCTATCGCGCCGAGGACGAAGACGCCGCGATCGAGCTGTGGCGGCAGACCTGGCAGCAGGCCTATCCCTCGATCGATTTCACCGCGCGCGTGGCGTGGTGGCGCGAGCGCTGGCGCAGCGAGCTGGTGCCGAATGCCGCGATCATCGTCGCCGAACAGGCGGACGCGCTGGTCGGGTTCGTGACCATCGATGCAGCGGGCTATCTCGACCAGCTCGTGGTCAGCCCCGATCACTGGGGCTCGAAACTCGCCACCGCGTTGGTCGATGAAGCGAAACGCCTGTCGCCCAGGCGGCGTTACGCTGCTGGTCAACAAGGACAACGCCCGCGCCATCCGCTTCTACGAGCGCAACGGCTTTGGGCATGCCGGCGAGGACGTCAATCCGACATCGGGGCGTCCGGTCTTGCGAATGACATGGAGACCGTGATCGTCATCACAGGCCTGACGGAGTGGCAGTGCGGTAAGCCGACTGCGCTCAACTCAACAACGGAGACGAAACGATGACGCGGGCCGAATTTGCCAAGGGCTCGGCGACGTTTTTGGTGGTGATCGTCGCCGGATTGCTGTCTGAGACCTATCTGGATCGGCACCTCGCTGCCACCGAGACGGACGAAAAAGCGACGTCGCGCGATGGCACCGATGCATCGGCGCCAACCACATCGTCGGCGGCATGCGTCGGGAAAGACGGCTCCTGGAAAAACTGGCCGTGGTCGAACGTGCCGATACTATCGCCGAAATGCCGCGAGGATCGCTAGCCGCGAATCCGCGCGTCACACGCCGCCGAAACAGCACGCCAATCATCAACACGACATAGGCGATGGACAGAACGTCGAACACCCGCGACGAACTGATGATCGGGACGGAAACGTGAGCATAATGAACGAGAAGGCGAGAGCCGCCAGCACCAGCGAAATCACGAATATCACGAGCGACGGCGGCGTAAGCGCAAACCTGCGCGGCGGTAAGGCATGCCCCTCTCCTGTTCGATCGAACCAGATTAGAACGGGGTTGCAACAGCCACACGACGTTCTGGTTCCCGCCTTTTCTATACGCTCCTCGAACTGCAACCGCGCCAGCCGCGCGTACAAGCCCGTTCGCTGCAACCAGCTCCGCATGCGTGCCCTGTTCGACGATCCTGCCCTGATCCATCACCATGATGCGGTCGCAGGACAGCACGGTGGCGAGGCGATGCGCGATCACGAGCGTGGTGCGGTGGCGCATCAATTCTTCCAGCGCGGTCTGCACCAGCGTCTCGCTTTCGGCATCGAGCGCGGAGGTCGGCTTCGTCGAGCAGCAGCAGCGGCGCGTCGCGCAGGATCGCGCGCGCGATCGCGATGCGCTGGCGCTGGCCGCCGGACAGCGTCACGCCGCGCTCGCCGAGTTGCGCCTCGAAGCCGCCGGGCAGGCGGCGCAGGAATTCGGTGGCATGGGCGAGATCGGCGGCGCGCTCGACCTCGGCATCGCTGGCGTCGGGCCGGCCGAAGCGGATGTTTTCGCGCGCGCTGGCCGCGAACACCACCGAGTCCTGCGGCACCAGCGCGATGCGCGAACGCACGTCGACCGGATCGGCCGATCTTGATCGGCACGCCGTCGAGCGAAATCGTGCCGCGTGGCGGGATCGTAGAAGCGCAGCAGGAGATGAAACAGCGTGCTCTTGCCCGCGCCCGACGGGCCGACGATCGCGACCTTTTCGCCGGCCTTGACCGACAGCGAGACGTTGTCGACCGCGAGCACGTCCGGCCGCGTCGGATAGGCAAAGCTGACATTGTCGAAACCGACGTCGCCGCGCGCCGGCTGCGGCAGCGCGCACCGGCTGCGGCGGCGCCGTGATCTGCGACTTGACGCGCAGGATCTCGAACAGCCGCTCGGCGGCGCCTGACGCGGCCGAGACTTCGCCCCAGACCTCGCTGAGCTGGCCGAGGCCGGTCGCGGCGAACGCCGCGTACAGCACGAACTGGCCGAGCCGGCCCGGCGCTGATCGACCCGGTCAGCACGTCGTGCGAGCCGACCCACAGGATCGCCACGACGCTGGAGAACACGATGAAGATGATGATCAGCGTCAGCACCGCGCGCGCCCGCGTCGAGCTGCGCGCCGCCTCATAGGCCTGTTCGACCTCGCCGCCGAAGCGGCTGGTCGCCATCCGCTCGCTGGTATAGGCCTGCACGGTCCTGATCGCGCCGATCAGTTCGGAGGCGTAGGCGCTGGCGTCCGCCAGCGTATCCTGCGCGTTGCGCGACAGCCGCCGCACCCAGCGCCCGAACGCCACCAGCGGAATCACGATCACCGGGATCGCCAGCAGCACGAAGCCCGACAGTTTCGGGCTCGTGATCACCATCATGGCGGTGGCGCCGATGAACAGCATCATGTTGCGCAGCGCGATCGAGACCGAGGCGCCGACCGCGGATTTGATCTGGGTGGTATCGGCGGTCAGCCGCGACACCAGTTCGCCGCTGCGCGCGGAATCGAAGAAGGCGGGCGACAGCGAGATCAGATGCGCGAACACGTCGCGCCTGAGATCGGCGACGATGCGCTCGCCGATCGTCATGACGAGGTAGTAGCGCGACGCGCTGGCGGCGGCCAGCACCGCGACAACGCGCGATCATGACGCTGAAATAGCTGTTGATCAGGGCGATGCCTTCGGGGCTGAAGCCGAAATCGATCATGCGCCTGACCGCGATCGGCACCACCAGCGTGGTGATCGCCGCGACCGTCAGCGAGATGAAGGCGAGCAGCCGCGCGTCCGCGGTAGCGCGCGACATAGGGCGCCAGCGCCAGCAGCGGGCGGAGCTTGGCGCCGGTCTTGGCCGGCGACTGCGTCAGCTGGGCTTCGATGAAGGCCTCTTCCTCGAGCAGGGCGTCGCGCCGCGGCGGCGCGCCGCTACGACGGTCTTCAAGCTGTTCCGCTGCGCTCATGAAATCCGACCGGTTTTGCCGCCCCCAGATAGGCCCCCCGGCGCCCGCTGGCAAATCCGGGAGATTCCCAATCAGGTGACGATACGTAGCTTGTTTTGGCGGCGCTTACTGTTATAGAGCCGCCCAAATCCCGTATCCCCTGACATTTGAGACGGGCGCCGGCGCGCCGAAGGATATGCCATGAAAGCCGAAATTCACCCGAATTATCATACGATTACGGTCGTAATGACCGACGGGACCGAGTACCAGACCCGCTCCACCTGGGGCAAGGAAGGCGACAAGCTGAACCTCGATATCGACCCCAAGTCGCACCCGGCCTGGACCGGCGGCTCGCAGCAGCTGCTCGACCGCGGCGGCCGCGTGTCGCGCTTCCAGAAGAAGTTTTCGGGCTTCCTCAAGAAGGACTGAGCGGCTTTCGGACCCCTCTGCTCCAGCCCAGAATCAAAAACGCCCCGGTTTGCCGGGGCGTTTTTGTTTTAGGTCGGTCATGGCCGCGTGGCAAGGTCGGGTCGCGCTACTGCGGCTTCAGCAGCAAGCTGGACGCCCACCGCCGCAGACAATACCTGACCCAGGCCAATGCTGATGCCGACGCCCTGACCGAACGGCAGGCCGGCGAAGCACGCCGCGGCAGCGAGTGCTGCCTGCCAGTCCCACCAGTATTCCGATCACGGTACAGCGGTCGACTGACGGCCGGCGCCGAGGCGCGTGCATTTCATCGGCCAGCGCCACCATGGCACCGCCGCCGAACGCCGACCGTTCCCAGCAGGAACAGCACGTCGAACAGGCGCTTGAATCCGGCAAAGGCACTCGCACCGTCGTTCAGCCCGCCAGCGGCGCGAGCACGTAGCCGCCGATCGCATCGACAAACGTAAACACGACAATGCTCAAGAACATGGCGATCCAGCCGGCCGCGGCGATGCTGCGTTCCCGCCGAACCAGTTCGAATGCGACCAGGAGCACCCCGACAGCCATGACGATGTCTGAAAAGATCCCGACTGTGCCGGCCGCATGCAGGGGTCGAGGCGCCCGATCTGGCACCAGCGAGGGCCAGGTCGAGCGGGTAAGTCGGCAGCGCCGCCGCAGGCGGCGAAAGCGCATACAGCACGCTCGTCACGGTGACGCCGATCGAACCGAGCGCCAGCGCGGCACCGCCAGCGCCATCAGGACGCCCCGCTTTCGATCCGCCTTGGTCGCCCGGAGATCGATGGCTGGACTGGCATAGGTCATTTCCAATCTCCTCTTGCAGGGGTGGCATTTTGGCTGCAGAGTGAAACCATACGACAATGGGTTTCACTCTGCAACCATGCCCGGAAAACTGATCTTTCGGAACTGAACTGCTCGCTGGCTCGAACGCTGGAAATCGTGGGCGACTGGTGGACGCTGCTGATTATTCGCGATGCCTTCCTCGGCGTCCGGCGCTTCGGCGATTTCCAGAAGAGCCTCGGCATCGCCAAGAACATCCTCGCCACGCGGCTGGAACGTCTCTGCGAAGATGACATCCTGGAGCGCGGCGGGTCGGAAATGCGGCCCCTCTATCGGTTGACCGACAAGGGGCGCGGGCTGGTGCCTGCGATGGTCGCGCTGATGCAATGGGGCGACAAATGGGCATCTGGCGGCAAGCCGCCCGTCATCGTGACCGATCAGCAAGGGCGAGCCGCTTGCACCGGTGAAGCTGCAAGGCCGCGGCGGCGATGTGGACGTTCAGAACGGTACGGTTTTCGCCCGGACCGGGCGCTACCGCACGCACGCGTGCATTCTTCGACGCGCGTTGTCACCGCAGCGAGCGGGCGTAGGCGCCGCCCGGTACAAGGCCGGCTAGACTCTTCGGTCTGCAGGATAGGCCTTGGATTACTGCTCGAACGCCGCCTTCAGGCGGTTGAGCTGCGGCACCAGCGGATTGCCGATCGGGGCCCGTTCGGCGCGGCGGCGCGTGGATCGTGGTGTCGAGCCGGCGGACCCGCGCCTGCAGGCTCATCGAGCGCGCGATCAGATCCTGCAATTGCTGCGGCAGCTTTGCGATCATGTCCTCGGCGCCGGGATCGGCGGCCGAGAGCTTGACCTTGGTCTTTTCGCGATTGGCCTGGGTCAGCGTCATCTCGCCTTCCTTGACCGCGCGATGCAGCAACAGCCAGGACGCGAGCTGCATCAGGCGGGTGGTCAGCCGCATGCTTTCGGTTGCGTAAGTAAGGCTGACGGAACGTTCGAGCGCCTTGGCCTCGGTGCGGCCGTCGCCGTCGAGATAGGCGGCGGTCTCCTCGACCAGATCCATGCCTTCCCGGAACAGGGTTCCGAACGCCGCGGAATTGGTCAGCCGCTCGCTGAACTGAACGAGCGCGGATCTCGCTTTGCGAACGGTCCGCCATGGTTAACGCCCTCACGCCACTATTTACCCCACCGGCTGTGAACCGCCGGCTTATGATGAACAAATCATTGCGCTTGTCCGGGCGAGAGTCCAGCGGCAACCGGATTTATGGTTTCCAGCGTGTGGGGGCACAAAATAGCCGTGCTGCGCACAAAAAGAGCCGCCGTTTCCGGCGGCTTTTGAAGTTGATAACAGGGAGGCGTCAAACAGAGTGGACAGGAGCCACTCGGTGTCCAAACGAGGACGATGCCAGTCATAAAGGAGAAAGCTTAATCGATCGTAAACGAGCGATTTTCTTCAGGGATTGTTTGCCATGTCGGCCATTGGCCGAGTTTGGACATTGATCGTCCCCGCGAACGCGTGACTCGTAGCCCCGGCGATCGTGATGCGGAATCGGCCAGCGGCCTGCAAGATGCCGCGGATGGTCGCAGCGCCTGCATTGCCCGGCGACGACGTGGGAGAGCGAGTTCGAAATCTCTACGACTTGAAAAAGCTGTTCGCCGCATCCTTCGACGCGCGCTTTTTGGCTGCCGGCCTGCTGCAGCCGTTCGATTTCCGAAGTCATCAGCGCGATGCGCTCGGTCAATTCCTCGACCGACAGCAGCGACAGGTCCTGGCCGATCTCGTGGGTGATTTTCTTCCGCGGCTTGTCGTCATCCTCGATGGCCATGCGTTTCCTCCTTGCTCTCGGCGGTTCCTGAAGCGGTTGCCAGCCGGAGCCGGGCTGGCTAATCAGGGGCCGCCTTCAAATTTCCGCATTTCGCAAGGACAAATCATGGAAAAGCTGCCCGCGCAAATGACCGTCATCGGCATCAGCAAGCCCGGCGGCCCCGAAGTGCTGTTGCCCGAAACCCGCAGCCGTGCCCGTCCCCGGTCCGGGCGAAATCCTGGTCAAGGTGATGGCCGCCGGCGTCAACCGTCCCGACGTCGCGCAGCGCTCCGGCGCCTATCCGCCGCCGCCCGGCGCCAGCGACCTGCCCGGCCTTGAAATCGCCGGCGAAGTGGTCGCGCTCGGCGCAGGCGCGACCAAGCACAAGCTCGGCGACAAGGTGATGTCGCTGGTGGCCGGCGGCGGCTACGCGCAATATTGCATCGCGCAAGACGCGCAGGCGATGGCGGTGCCGCCGTCGCTCTCGATCCAGGAAGCCGGCGCGATCCCGGAAACGCTGATGACGGTCTGGCACAATGTGTTCGAGCGCGGCGCGCTGAAGCCGGGCGAAACGCTTGCTGATCCATGGCGGCTCATCCGGCATCGGCACCATGGCGATCCAGCTCGCCAAGGCGTTCGGCTCCAAGGTGATCGTCACCGTCGGATCGCAGGACAAGATCGACGCCTGCCTGAAGCTCGGCGCCGACCGCGCGATCAACTACAAGACCGAGGACTTCGTCGCCGTGGTCAAGGCGGAGACCAACGGCGCGGGCGCCAACCTCATCCTCGACATGGTCGCCGGCGACTATGTCGATCGCAACTATGACGCCGCCGCGGTCGATGGCCGCATCGTGCAGATCGCAACGCTCAACGGACCCAAGGTCACCGTCAACATCGCCAAGGTGATGGTGAAGCGGCTGCACCCACACCGGCTCCACGCTGCGTCCCCGTACTAATGCGGATAAGGCGGCGATGGTCGCGGCGATCGAGGCCAAGGTGATGCCGCTGTTGCGCGAGGGACGCGTAAAACCGCTGATGGACAGCACATTCCCGCTGGAAAAAGCCGCCGACGCGCACCGGCGGATGGAGACCAGCGAACATATTGGCAAAATTGTGTTGGCGGTTTAACGATCGCGAGCGGAGCGCAGGCGGAAACCCTTTGATTTGCTTCGCTTTCATGTCATTTATCGCGGCAACGCCGGGCCGTTCGCTGGGCCGGGAGAGATCGTTGATCGCGGAGTACTGACATTGCGTCTGATCAGGTGCCTTGCGCTGCTTGCGCTGGGCCTCATGATTGTTGCCGCCGCGCCGCCGGCGCGCGCCATTGACGCCGTCAGCGTCCGCAGTGACGCGCCTGCGATCGACCTCACCGCGGTGCTCGATCATCAGCGCAGCGAGACCGACCGCATCCAGGTTTCCACCGCGCCGGGCACCGACGGCATCGTCCGCCGCATCGAGGTCCGCGCCCGCGAAGGCGGGCAGAACTGGGTGGTGTTCGCGCTCGCCAACAACACCGACGACCAGCTCGACCGCCTGATCGTCGCGCCGCATTATCGCATCGTGTCGTCGGGCCTGCTGTGGCCCGACCTCGGCCTGTCGCGCATCGCGACCATCACGCCGTCGACCGGCGACCGTCCCGAGCGCCAGGAGAGCGCGACCGCCGACATCTTCCGCATCACGCTCGATCCCGGCGCCGTCATCACCTTCGTCGCGGAACTGCGCACCGACAAGCTGCCGCAGCTCTATCTGTGGGAACCCGACGCCTACAAGGACAAGGTCAACTCGTTCACGCTCTACCAGGGCATCGTGATCGGCATCTCCGGCCTGCTGGCGCTGGTGCTCACCATCCTGTTCGTGGTCAAGGGCAGCATCATGTTCCCGGCCGCCGCCGCGCTGGCCTGGGCGGTGCTGGTCTATATCGGCGTCGATTTCGGCTTCTGGGGCAAGGTGCTCGACATGTCGAACAACGCCGAGCGCGTCTGGCGCGCGGCGGGCGAAGCGATCCTGGCGGCGACGCTGCTGGTGTTCCTGTTCGCCTATCTCAATCTCAGCCGCTGGCATGTGCGCTATTCCCACATCACCGTCGGCTGGCTGGCCTTCCTCGGCTCGCTGGTGGCGCTGGCGCTGTTCGATCCCGCGGTCGCCTCGGGCATCGCGCGCATGTCGCTGGTGCTGATCGCCTTCGCGGGCTTCGCGCTGATCGTCTATCTCTCGACGCACGGCTTCGACCGCGCGGTGCTGTTGATCCCGACCTGGTTCCTGCTGGTGGTCTGGGTGATCGCGGCCGGCATGACGGTGGCAGGCTCCGTCACCAACGACATCGTCGGCCCCGCGCTGCTCGGCGGCCTCGTGCTGATCGTGATGCTGATCGGATTTACGGTCATGCAGCACGCCTTCGCCGGCGGCGGCGCGACCACCGGCGTCGTCTCCGACGTCGAGCGCCGCGCGCTGGCGCTGACCGGCTCCGGCGACCTGATCTGGGACTGGGACGTCTCCGCCGACAAGGTGTTCACCAGCCCCGAGACCGAAAGCCTGCTCGGGCTGAAGCGCGGCACGCTGGAAGGCCCGGCCGCGAAATGGCTCGAGGTGCTGCACCCGCTCGACCAGGACCGCTTCCGCGCCGCGCTCGACAGCGTGCTCGACCAGCGCCGCGGCCGGCTGGTGCAGGATTTCCGCCTGCGCACGCCCGACGGCCATTTCATGTGGTTCGCGCTGAAGGCGCGCCCGGTGGTCGGCTCCGACGGCGAGGTCTCGCGCGTGGTCGGCACGCTGACCGACGTCACCGAGATCAAGAACGCCGAAGAGCGCATGCTGCATGACTCCGTGCATGACAACCTCACCGGCCTGCCGAACCGCAAATTGTTCATGGACCGCCTCGGCGCGGTGGCCAATTTCGCCAAGACCATGCCGAACCTGCGGCCGACGCTGATGGTGATCGACCTCGACCGCTTCAAGCAGGTCAATGATCCCGTCGGCATCGCGGTCGGCGACTCCGATCCTGCTGACGCTGGCGCGGCGGCTGACCCGCATCCTCGAAACCGCAGGACACGCTGGCGCGGCTCGCCGGCGACCAGTTCGGCCTGATCCTGATGTCGGAACAGGATCCGGCGCGCATCACCGCCTTCGCCGAAACCATCCGCAAGACCATCCGCGCGCCGATCGCCTTCAACGACCGCGAGATCTTCCTGACCGCCTCGATCGGGCTCGCGCTGTCCGATCCGCAGACGCAATTGTCCGAAGAGATCATCAAGGACGCCGAGCTTGCGATGTATCACTCCAAGCGCATCGGCGGCGACCGCATCGACGTCTACAAGCCCGCGATGCGCGCGCGCAAGACCGACCGCCTGACGCTGGAAAGCGAATTGCGCCGCGCCATCGAGCGCCAGGAAATCACCATTCTGTACCAGCCGATCGTGCGGCTGGAAGATCGCTCGATCGCCGGCTTCGAGGCCCTGGCGCGCTGGGATCATCCGAAGCTCGGGCGGATGTCGCCGTCGGAATTCATCTCGATTGCCGAGGAGATCGGCCTGATCGTCGATCTCGGCATGTTCGTGCTGGACCAGACCGCCCGGCAGCTCTCGATCTGGCAGCGCGCGATGCGCTCGCGCGAGCCGATCTTTGCCTCGCGTCAACGTCTCCTCGCGGCAATTGCTGCGCCACGACCTGATCCACGATATCCGCACCGTGCTGTCGCGCTCCTCGGTGGCGCGCGGCACGCTGAAGCTGGAACTGACGGAATCGCTGGTCATGGAGAACCCGGAGCACGCGGCGCAGATGCTGACGCGCATCCGCGAACTCGGCACCGGGCTGTCGCTCGACGATTTCGGCACCGGCCATTCCTCGCTGGCCTATCTGCAGCGCTTCCCGTTCGACACCATCAAGATCGACCAGTCCTTCGTGCGCACCACCAGCCGCGGCACGCGGCCGGTGATCCTGAAATCGATCATCGCGCTCGCCCACGACCTCGGCATGGACGTGGTCGCGGAAGGCGCGGAGACCGGATTCGGATGCGGTCGAGCTCTATCAGCTGGGCTGCGAATACGCGCAGGGCTTTGCCTTCGGCGAGCCGATGGACGCCGACGCCGCGATGCGGCTGCTCACGGAAGAACGACTCGAAGCGGCGAGCTAACGTACGGTGATGCAGCGAAACTCACCGCCGCACCGGCATCTCTTGAACTTCACGCTCTTCCCGTCCGCCTGCCGTGTCGCGATGTAGCCGGCTTCCAGGCAGGCTTCGCGCTGCGGCATCTTCTCCTGCGGGCTGCGCTCGGTTTCCCACCACGACGCCCGGTGCGCGGCGCGCGGCAGGGCTGCGTCGATGATCTCCTCGATCTGTTCGAAGCTCAGCACGAATTCGGGAAGCTTCTGCGTCTTCAGATAGTCCCGCAGCGGGTCGTAATCGTTCACCCGTGTCCCCAATGGCGATTTGCACAAAACCGTCGATCCCGGCAACCAAGCGTTAACTGATTATCGTATCGCTGTCGCCGTTTAAGGCCGCAACAACGTATCCGGCGCATACCGGAAGGATTGGAGCGGACGATGCTATTCGGACGGCGCAAGCGACGTGGCCAGAAAGGGCTTGTTCAGGAAAGGCGCCGGCCGCCGGCCCTGGCGGCTGTCGGCGAAGCTGCTGATCGCCTCGTCGATCGCGACCGTGATCGGCTTCTCCGCGATTTGCGCCAGCGTCATGCTCGACATGCGCCGCGGCGAGGAAGAACTGGCACGCCAGACGCTGGAAAATCTCGCATCCGGCATCGATGCCGACATCAGCCGCAATATCGAGCTCTACGACCTGTCGCTGCGCGCCGTCGCCAGCAACCTGGTGATGCCGGAGATCAAGGGCGTCAGCAAGGAGATCCGGCACCTGATCCTGTTCGATCACGCCGCCACCGCCAAGCATTTCGGCGTGATCCAGGTGTTCGACGCGCAGGGCAAGCTGACACATCGATGCGGCGAGCCTCGATCCGCGTGCCGGAGAATCGCGGCGACGAGGAATATTTCCAGGTTCATCGCGACAATCCCGATATAGGCCTGTACATGAGCCGCCCGATGCTGCATCGCGGCGCCTATTCGATCGTGCTCAGCCGGCGCATCACCGACACCGACGGCGGCTTTCTCGGCGTCGTCGTGGGCTCGATCCGCTTCAGCTATTTCCATGACCTGTTCGGCCGGCTGACCCTCAATCCCGGCGATACGATCACGGTGCTGCGCCGCGACCGAATGATCATCATGCGGACGCCGTTCGACCTGGACGTCATCGGGAAGAACCTGGCGGAGCGGCCGAAGCTGGAGCGCGGACGAACCTGAAGGAAGGCACCGCATATGCCGGCGTCGGGCCGGTGGATCCGACACCGCGGCTTTACGTTCGAAGCGGCAGCACGAACTTGTTCTTTGTCGTGGTCGGAAAGCCGCTGGCGACGCATCCTGAAGCTTTGGCACCGGGAGGTGATGCGGATCGGCGCGATCATGATGGCGCTGATCCTGTTCGTGGTCGGCACCACGCTGTTCCTCGCGCGCGAGATCGGCCGCCGCGCCGAGGCCGAGGACAGGCTGGAGGAGCTGGCGACCACCGACGCGCTCACCGGCCTGAAGAACCGGCGCAAATTCGATCCCGAGATCGATCGTGGAATGGCGGCGCGCGGCGCGCAACAAGACGCCGGTCGCGGTCCTGATGATCGATGCCGACCATTTCAAAGCCTACAACGACACCTACGGGCATCAGGCCGGCGACCAGGTGCTGGTCGGCATCGCGATCTGCATTTCGGACTCGGTGCGGCGAGCCGGGCGATTGTCCGGCGCGCTACGGCGGCGAGGAGTTCGCGGTGCTGCTGCCGGGCCTCTCGGCGGTCGATGCGTTCGCCGTCGCCGAAACCATCCGCCTGAAGGTCGAGCAATGGGCGGAAGACCCCGATGTCACGACCGTCAGCATCGGCGTGGCGAGCATGACGCCCGCAGCGCCGATGGATCTGGTCCGATCTCATCGAAGCCGCCGACAAGGCGCTCTACGCGGCCAAGACCAATGGCCGCAATCAGTCGGTAGCTCGCGCAGCCATCCCGCAGCTCGCGCTGGTGGCTTAAGCGCAGCACTCGTCATGCCCGCGAGGCGGCTGCATCGTAGCCGAGCGCTCAGGATGCAATTAGCAATGCCGCGGAGTCCGGATTGTCAGACAGAGTCCTGCGATCGGATTCGCGTTCGCGCTACGCCGTCGCGGATGATGACAGCGGAACGCGGAAGACGCTTCTCGCCGTCACTTCTCCAGATACTTCTTCATCTCCGCGCGCAGGCCGTCGCGCAGATCGGGGCGCGCCATGCCGTAGGCGATGTTGGCGCGCAGGAAGCCGGACTTCGAGCCGCAATCGTGCCGCTCGCCCTCGAACTCCACGCCATAGAAGCTTTGCGTCTTGGCGAGGCTCGTCATCGCATCGGTGAGCTGGATCTCGCCGCCCGCGCCGCGCTCCTGGGTTTCCAGGATCTTGAAGATTTCCGGCTGCAGGATGTAGCGCCCGGTGATCGAAAGGTTTGACGGCGCGGTGCCCTTCGGCGGCTTCTCCACCATGCCGTCGACCTCGAACATGTTGCCTGGCGTGGCGCTTGCCGACGCCGCAGATGCCGTATTGATGGGTGAGATGGTCGGGCACCGCCTCGACCGCGAGCAGATTGGACTTGCCGCCGAGCTTTTCCGGCAGCCTCGATCATCTGCTTCAGGCAGCCCGGACTGTTCAGCACCAGTTCGTCCGGCAGCACCACCGCGAACGGCTCGTCGCCGACGATGTCGCGCGCGCACCAGACCGCGTGGCCGAGGCCGAGCGGCGCCTGCTGGCGGGTGAAGCTCATGGCGCCGGCTTCGGGCTGGTCGCGCGCCAGAATCGTCCTGCTCGGCCTTCTTGTTGCCGCGCGCGGCGAGCGTGGTGTCGAGCTCGAACATCCGGTCGAAATGATCCTCGATCACGCCCTTGTTGCGCCCGGTGACGAAGACGAAATGCTCGATGCCGGCTTCCTTGGCCTCGTCGACCACATACTGGATCAGCGGCTTGTCGACGATGGTCAGCATTTCCTTCGGCATCGCCTTGGTGGCGGGCAGGACGCGGGTGCCGAGACCGGCGACCGGGAAAACGGCTTTACGGATTTTCATGGGATGTCGGGGCCTTGAAATGAGGAGTTTTGGAACGGGGAAAGTGCCTTGATTGCACGTTGGTAGCCGGTTTGCATCCGCGAACAAAGGCGGATGTATGGTGCCGATTGCTTCGCCTGCCCTTGCGCGAAGCCGGCCGCGACAACAAAATTCCGCCTCTGTTAAGCTGTTGGAAACCGTGACAGGGCCTTCTGAAACCGGGATGTGAAGCGACGGACGGACACGGCATGGGTTTGACGGAACGAGCGATGACCAATCGAACCGGCGCGATCGCTGATCGCGGCGCGCTAGCGTGTTCCAGCCAGGCCGTTTTTGTCAGCCGGTCCCATGCCCAATCCATGCCCAATCCTCGCGGCAACGGGATTTCGAACTTTCTCGGCAACATCTTCTCCGGTCCAGAAATCCGGCCCGGCGCCGCAGGCCGCGCCCGGCCCGGACGGCGGCGCCGCCGCCCTGGAGCGGCGAGGACGGCGCCTCCGGCCATCCGCTGATGACGGCGGCGCGCGATCCGGCAGGCGGCGGCGAACTTTCGACAATTGCGTCGCCTCGATGTGGCCTGATGCCGCACGGCGCAACATCACGCAGGAGAATTTCGAGCGCTTCACCGCGGGCCTGACGCCCGACTTGCGCATCATGGACCTGATGGATTCGCAGCCCGAATTCACCAAGGCGATCTGGGACTATCTCGACATCCTCGTGAACGACAACCGCCTCGCCAAGGGCCGCGAGATCCTCGCCAAATACAAGCCGCAGTTCGACGCGGTGGAGAAAGCCTATGGCGTCGACCGCTACGTCGATCGCGTCGATCTGGGGCATCGAGATCGAACTACTCGACGCAGATGGGCGACCGCAGCGTGGTGCAATCCACCGCGACGCTGGCCTGCATCGGCCGCCGCCAGGCCTATTTCAAGGACGAGTTCCTCACCGCGCTGGAAATCCTCAACCGCGGCGATCTGCGCCCCGAGCAGATGCGCGGCTCCTGGGCCGGCGCGTTCGGGCCGACGCAGTTCATGCCGACCGCCTTCAAGCGCTACGCCGTCGACGCCGACGGCGACGGCCGCCGCGACGTCGTCGACAACGCCGCCGACCTGATCGCCTCGACCGCCAACAACCTCAAGAAGGACGGCTGGCAGACCGGCCAGACCTGGGGCTACGAGGTGGTGCTGCCGCAGGGCTTCAACTTCATGCTGGCGGACCAGCGCCAAGGCGATGACGATCGCGCAATGGCAGCAGCCAGGGCTGAAGCGCGCCGACGGCAAGCCGTTCCCGCATCGCGACCGAGAAGGCCTATCTGCTGGCGCCGGCCGGCGCCGAGGGCCGGGCTTCCTGATGCTGCAGAATTTCCGCGTGATCATGAAATACAACCCGGCGGAGGCCTATGCGCTGGCGATCGGCCATTTCGCCGACCGCCTGCGCGGCGGCGCCGCCCTTCGTGCAGCCCTGGCCGCGGCAGGAACGGGTGCTGTCGCGCGCCGAGCGGCTGGAACTGCAGCAGCTTGCTGGCCCAGCGCGGCTTCTACCGGGGCACGCCCGGACGGCCAGTTCGGCGGCCAGACCCGGGAGGCGCTGCGCAGCTTCCAGGCCTCGATCGGGGCGCCCGGCGGACGGATTTGCCTCCTCCGACGTGCTGGAGCGGCTGCGGGGCCGCTAGGGGCCTGATCAAGCGCCTTGTCGCTCGTTCCCGGCCGCCGGAGCACAGGCACAGCCTGTCACACGATTGTATCAATTAGCTCACACACATCTTGGTTGAAGACGGATACGATGCCGCGAGCGTTGCCCCTCTAAAACCTTCTTCGATCTGCCGAGACGGACAGGCGCAGCGCTCCCGCGGAAATCGATCGGGGAGATCGCCATGGCCAAAGTCATTGAAGCCCGCGCTTTTGTAACAATGAAGTCGCCTATCTGGCTTGGAAAACCGACGGCAAGATCGAGGACTGCCTCGGCTTCATGATCACCCGCATCAATCTCGACACCGGCGAACGGCGGCTGTTGCCGGCATGGGTCGCCTTCGACACCCAATCCAACCCGGATTGGGAAGCACAGGACACCAGCGTCTGGCCGATCCAGAAATTCTCCTGGCGCGATCTTACCTTGCGACGCAGCCGCAACACGCTGCAGAGTGCGCGCGCCCTTCCGCGCCAAATACGAGATTGTTCCGGTCGGCCCGGAAGCGCCGGGCCGGGTGGCGGTGCCGCCCTCACCGACCGCGCAACCCGGCAAATACAAGGGCAATCCGATTCCAATGTTCTGTTTGCGGGCGAGGCCGGCGAGACCAACGAATTCGACGTGACGGACAGTTTCGGTGACGTGTCGGCCTTCTTCAACAACGGAATCCTATCGACGCAGAACCTGCGCAAGCAGCTCGAAGACGCCGGACGGCAAAGCGCCGACCAAGCCGCAGATCGACGCTCACATCAAAAAGCCCGGCGATCCGATCCGGACATTCCTCGCCGGCGACGTGCTGCCGGCGCTCAAAACCATGTTTACGCGCGCGGAACAGGAAGACGGAACGCTGCACCTCGCTTTGTACGAGCTGGAGGATGCTGAACTGGTCGACCTGCTGGTGCAGAACCAGGCGCGGCTGCATCTCATTCTCTCTCGACCGCCGGCAGCAAGACGGTGAAGGCCGACAAGACGAAGCCGGCCAGCATCGCCGCCGCGGCGAAAGCCATGGTGAAGAGATCGAAGCTGGTCAAGAAAGCCACTGAAAAAGAAATCCATTGCAACGAAGGCTAAAAAGTCAGCGAAGAAGGTAAGTGCGGCGAAGAAAACCGGCGCGGCAAAAAACCGCCAAGAAGGTCACCAAGAAAACCGTGAAGAAGACGAAAAAGAGCAGCGCTGCCAAGGCCAAGAACGTCACCATCTGGGACGTCACGAATGCCGCCGCGCGGGCCGAAGCTCTCGGCCCTGATGGGTAACCGGCTTCAGAACCGGATGTTCAATAACTCGGCCCATATCGGACATAACAAGTTCGCGGTCCTGCTGGACAGGAACGGCAAGCCGATCGTCGTATGGTCAGGCAGCACCAACTGGACCAAGACCGGCCTGTGCGCCCAGTCCAACAATACGATCATCGTCGAGATCCGATGCCGTCGCGAAGGCCTATTTCGATTATTGGACGCGGCTGCATGCCGATAAATTGCCGGTACCCAAGCCGCTCAGTGCACAGCTTGGCTGCGAGCAGGGCCGGCGCTGCGCACGGCCGACGCCACCCCGAATTCGGCGACGCTCGACAATGGAAAGACCAGTATCGATCTCTGGTATTCGCCCAATACGCCGAAGACCGGCACGCCGAAAACCCGCACCGTGCCGCCCGATCTGCAATTCGTGTTCAAGCTGATGAAGCAGGCCAAGGATGCGATCTTCTTCCTGGTGTTCAACCCCGGGCGGACCGATGCCGAAGGCGACGACATCAACACCGTGGTATCCGCAGGCATCGACTTCGACCGGCTCGATCCTGATCTCACCGTGTTCGGCGCGATCAGCGATCCGACCGCACTGCCCGGATTCGTCGCGCCGCCGAAAGACCAGCCCAAGGACGCGCCGAAGATTCCGCCTGCAGCAATCTTCAGCCCGGAGGGTGTTCCGAATGTGCTGATGATCCGCGCCGCCGCCATCAAGGATCTGATCGGCGATTTCCAGCGCGAATTGCTCAGTGCCGGCCACGCCATCATCCATGACAAGATCGTCGTCATCGATCCGATGTCGGAGACGGACTGCGTCGTGATCACCGGCAGCCACAATCTAGGGTTCAAAGCCTCTATGCACATGACGAGAATATGCTGGTCTTGCGCGGCAACAGGCCATTGGCGCTGCCACGACCACGTGCTCCGACATCTATGACCACTATAAATTCAGGGCCGTCCTGGAACAGCAGACGCGCGAAATCATGCTGAAGGGCAAACCGCCACAAGCGGCCGACCGGCAAGGGGCTTCCTGCAGATCACGGACAAGTGGCAAGACCCTATATTTCCGGCGAAAAGGGCAAGGAACTGGCGTATTTTCTTCGATAGAGCGGCCAACAGGCCATTTCGGAGGCCCCACTAACCCCAAAGTTAACAACTGGGGCCGGCACCCTTGACGGCGAAGCACAAGACCCGGTTTATGGGCGTGAAATCTGCCCGCTTGCGGCCCGATTCCGCTATTATATTTGACGCCTCACGAATCCATTGCGACCGAGCCGGATGCCGAAAGCCAAAGTCCTTTTTGCGCGTGTTCACCGAGACCGGCCCGCTGGTCGCGCTGGCGGTTGCGATCGCGCTTCTGATCGGGATCGCTGGGACCGGCGTCGGCGCAGTTTTTCAATTTCGGCGGCTTCGGCGGTCCGCCGCAGCGCCAAGCGCCACAAGCAGTGGCGGCGGCTGGTTCGGCGGCGATTTCTTCGCAGCCATTCCAGCAGCAGCGCAGTCGCCGCAGGCGCCGCGCCAGGATTTTTCCCGCGCGCCCGGGCCCGCCAAGCGCGACACCGTGGCCGAACGTAACGTGCTGGTGCTCGGCGACGCCATGGCCGACTGGCTCGGCTATGGCCTGGAAGACGCCTATGCCGAGCAGCCCGACATGGGCGTGATCCGCAAGCACAAGACCGTCTCCGGCCTGATCAAGTATCAGCCGCGCGGCGAGCCCGCCGATTGGGCCGCCGCCGCGCAAGGGCATCCTCGCCACCGAGAAGCCTGACGCCATCGTCGTCATGCTCGGCCTCAACGATCGCGTGGCGATCCGCGAGGCGGTCAGCCGAGAAGAAGACCGACAAGAAAGACGACAAGAAGGACGCCACGCGCCAAGCCGGATGCCAAGCCGCAAGCGGACGCCAAGCCGGCGACCGCCGAAGCCCGATGCCGGCAAGGCCGATGGAGCCAAGGCCGATGCCGCCGCCAAGCCCGATGACAAGCCGGCCGATACGCGAATGGCCGACGATGCCGAGAACGATGCGCCGCAGACCGCAGCCCCGGAAAAGCGCGCGCTCGGGCGGCGGCCTCTACGAGTTTCCGCGACGAGCGCTGGGTCGAACTCTACACGAAGAAGATCGAAGAGATGATCGGCGTGCTGAAGTCCAAGGGCGTGCCGGTGCTGTGGGTCGGTCTGCCCGCGGTACGTGGCCCAAAGGCGACCGCCGACATGCTGTTCCTGGATGCGCTCTATCGCGATGCGGCCGGCAAGGCCGGCATCACCTATGTCGATGTCTGGGACGGCTTTGTCGACGAAGCCGGCCGCTTCCTGCAGAAGGGTCCCGGACTTCGAAGGCCAGATCCGCCAGCTGCGCTCTTACGACGGCGTGTACTTCACCAAGGCCGGCGCGCGCAAGCTCGCGCATTATGTCGAGCGCGAGGTCGACGCGGCTGCTGGCTGCGCGCTCCGCGCCGATCGCGCTGCCGACCGAACCGGCGACGCCCGACGCCAATGCCGTGCCGGGTCAGCCGGCGCCGCGTCCGCTGGCCGGACCGATCCTGCCGCTGGTGGCCTCCTCCGTCGGCACCGATCAATTGCTCGGCGGTCCGGGCTCGCGGCCGGCCGCGGTCGATGCGCTCGCCGCGCGGACGCTGGTGAAGGGTGAAGCGCTGGCGGCGCCGGCCGGCCGCGCCGACGATTTTGCCTGGCCGCGCCGCGAAATCGGACGCGAACAGGCCAAGGGCGATACGCCGGTGGCAGTCGACATCGCCGAGCGGAACGGTGGCGGCGGTGCCCGGACAGAAGCAGCTCCTGCTTCCGCCGCCGCAGCACAACGTTACAACAACAGAAGAAGCAGCCGCGCCGCCAGTCGACGCAGATCTCGGCCGGCACAGAACAACGGTCCGTCGCTGCGCGATTTCTTCGGCGGCTTCGGCACACCGCCGCGCCAGCCCGCGCCAGCCACCAGCCGCCGCACCGCGTGGACCGGTCAGCCCCGAGCGTGCCGCGCCCGCCGGGTAACGTCGGACGATCGGCCGAAGTCCCGCCGGGCAATCTCACGCGATGTCTGAGTCGGAGACGCGGCGTTTCCCGGCGATGCATCGCGACCGAGTCGAGCTATCGCGTTCGGCAACGTGCTGTTCTGCAGCGGACTGAGGCGTCGACCTAGCCGTAATAGCGCCAGCGCGGCGGCGGGCGGCGCGGCGGGCGCGTCATCAGCAGCGCCAGCGCAAAACCAATTCCGCCTGCGACCAGCAGCGCGCCGAGCGGATTATCCTGCACGGTTTTTGCCACCGCTTTCTGGCCGCTGCGAACGGTGTCGCCGCTGTTTTCATAGGCGTCCTTGGCATAGTTGACGGCGGCATCGGTGGCGTCGCGCGCGGCATCCTTGGCCTGGCCGTAGAGATTTTGCACCGTGCCGGCGGCTTCGCGCGCGCGGCCCTCGGCTTGCGTCTTCGCATCGCCAGCCATGTCGCCGACAGCGCTTTCGACCTTACCGGCAAAATCCTTGGCCGGAGCCGGCAATCCGATCCTTGTCCATCGCGGTCTACTCCTGTTTTCAGAGGAGGTAACCGGCGAGACCCGTTCGCGTTCCTGAAGCGCTCGAAATGCCTCGGTTCAGAACGCTTCAGAAGCTGCTCAAAGTATAAGCCCGCCATCGACCACGATGGTCTGGCCGATGATGTAGGACGAAAGCGGCGAGGCCAGGAACAGCGCGGCGCCGGCCATGTCGGCGGGCGTGCCGAGCCGCTTCAGCGGGATCCGCTCCAGCGCGCCTTCGAGGCGCTTCGGATTGGCTGTCGTCGCCTTGGTCATCTTGGTGTCGACCAGAGCCGGGCGCGATGCCGTTGACGCGGATGCCGTTCTCGGCCCACGCCTCGCCGAGCGTGCGCGTCAAGCCCACCGCGCCGGTCTTCGAGGCGTTGTAGGCCGGATTGCCCATGGTGGAATGATAGGCGGCGGTCGAACTGACGATGATGAGCGAGCCCCAGCTCGCGCTCAGCATCGCGTGGAATTTGGTCGCGCACGCCATCAGGCTCATCAGATTGACTTCCAGCACCTTGCGAAAGCCATCCATTTCGAATTCGCCGCGGCGGTAGATCACCGCGCCTTGCGCCAGCACCAGCACGTCGAGCTTTTCGAACGGCGGCTTCAAGTGCCTCGATCGCCTGCGCGTTGCTGACGTCGAGCTGGAAGTAGTCGAGGCCTTCGAGATGCGATCCTTCGTCAGGCGAATAATCGGCTGCGCTGGCGCGGGTGCCGCAGACGGCGACATGCGCGCCCCTGGCGCGGAAGGCCTGCGCGATGCCGTTGCCGATGCCGCTGGAGCCGCCGACCACCAGCACCTGCTTGCCGCTGAAATCCAGTTCGTTCATCCCTGCGATCCTTTTCTTGTTGGGCTTTAGCTTAAGCCTTCGTCGAGGAATTTGACCATCAGAACTTCGTCGTAATATCGCCCGTCCTGCTTGAGGGCTCGCTTTTCATAGCCGTACTCGACAAAGCCCATGGCGCTTCGTAAAGCCGGCGCGCGGCTTCGTTCTCGCTCACCACGGTCAGCTGAACCATCTCCACGCGCCCGCGCGCATGGTCGAGAACAGCCGCGACAAGTCTTTTTCCCAAGACCCGGATTTTCGCGCAGCGGCTCGAACATACATGGCCCCAAAGCAGTCGCCTTGTGCGCGTGCTTCGTACCTTCCTGCGCGGCAAATCCGGCTACTCCCATGAGCGCCCCATCGAGGAATGCCGCCGAAGATATCTGCGCGGACAATGGCCGCTTCGAACCACGATAGTGGTTGCGCGTTTTCCTCCTCGAACGTGCTGCCGAAAGCTTCGGGATTTCGCTGGAGAGCTTCCAGCCGGATTTCCCTGTACAGGGCAGCGTCTCCAGGCTCCAGGCGACGTATCTGCGGGCCGCCAATATTGGTCACGTTTGCACTCGCTCGGCTTGGTTTGACCTGTCTGCGGATCGGTGCCAGCCTTGTCAATCCTGCAACGCGACCAGCACCTTCTGTCCGGACCTCATCATGTCAGATTTCAAACGGCTCAGCCGCTCGGTCAAAGGCCTGACCGTTCTCGTCACCGGCGCCGCCAGCGGCATGGGCCGCGCCACCGCGCTGGTGTTTGCGGCCGACGGCGCCAATGTCGCCGTCACCGACATCAGTGCCGAGGCCACGCAGGCCGTGGCCGACGAGATCGCGGCAAGCGGCGGCGCGGCGAAAGCGTGGACGCTCGACGTCGCCGACCGCGACGACATCACCGCCGTCGTCGATGACGTCGCGGCGCATTTCGGCGGACTCGATATCGTCGTCAACAATGCCGGCATCTCCGTGCGCGTCGCGATCGACGACGACGGTTATGACGAGGCCTGGGCCAAGGCGATTGGCCGTCATGCTGACGGCGCATCCAGCGCATCATCCGCGCTGCATTGCCGCTATTTGCGCAAATCGAAATCGCCGCGGATCGTCAATATCGCCTCCACCGAGGCGCTCGGCGCCACCGCATTGCACAGCCCCTACTCCGCCGCCAGGCCGGCGTCGTCGGCCTGACGCGCTCGCTTGCGGTCGAGCTCGGCCGCGACGGCATCACGGTGAACTGCATCTGCCCGGGGCCGATCCTCACCGGCATGACCGCCCGGATCGCCGCCGAGCACAAGGCGATCTACGCCAAACGCCGCACCGCGCTCGGCCGCTACGGCGAGCCCGAGGAAGTCGCGCACATGACGCTGAGCCTGTGCCTGCCGGCGGCCTCGTTCCTGACCGGCGCGGTGATCCCCGTGGACGGCGGGCTGATGGCGCGAAACGCGTAGCGGGCATGCGTCCGCAGCGTTGACTTGGACACGTCGGAGAGTAACTTTTCTCTCAAACAGAGCGGGACAAACCGCCCGCCGCATTCGGGAGAGACGCCATGACGGTCACGATCCGGCAGCTTCATCCGCATTTTTTCGGCGAGGTTTCGGGCGTTGATTTGCGAAAGCCCCTGACGCCGCAGGAAGCGGCCGACATCGAGGCCGGCATGGACAAATACGCCGTGCTGCTGTTCCGCGACCAGGACATCACCGACGAGCAGCAACTGGCGTTTGCGCTGAATTTCGGCGAGCGCGAGAAGGCGCGCGGCGGCACCGTCACCAAGAAGGAAGACTACCGGCTGACCATCCGGGCTGAACGACGTCTCCAACCTCGGCAAGGACGGCAAGCCGCTGCCGCGCGACAGCCGCGCCCATCTGTTCAACCTCGGCAACTGCCTGTGGCATTCCGACAGCTCGTTCCGCCCGATCCCGGCAAAATTTTCGCTGCTGTCGGCGCGGGTGGTGAACCCCAAGGGCGGCAACACCGAATTCGCCGACATGCGCGCGGCCTATGACGCGCTCGACGACGACACCAAGGCCGAGATCGAGGACATGATCTGCGAGCATTCGCTGATGTATTCGCGCGGCTCGCTCGGCTTCCTGGATTACACCGACGAAGAGAAGGCGATGTTCAAGCCGGTGCTGCAGCGGCTGGTGCGGACGCATCCGGTGCATCGGCCGCAAGTCGCTGTATCTGTCATCGCATGCCGGCGCCATCAAGGGCATGAGCGTGCCGGAGGCGCGGCTGTTGCTGCGCGATCTCACCGAGCACGCCACGCAGCGCGAATTCGTCCATGTCCATAAATGGACGCTGCATGACCTCGTGATGTGGGACAACCGCCAGACCATGCACCGCGTGCGCCGCTACGACCAGTCGCAGCCGCGCGACATGCGCCGCGCCACGGTCGCCGGCACCGCAGCCGACGGTGGCGCAGCAGGCGGCGGAGTAGAGAGCCACGGCCGTAGCGTGGGCAAAGGCGCACTTGCGCCGTGCCCACCATCCATCAGACCGTTGTCGTGAATGGTGGGCACGCGGAGCTGTCATCGGGCGCGCGTTCGCGCCGACCTGGCTTTGCCGGCCATGCGATCGGAGCTACGCGTGCCCGGCTTCGTTCGACAGCATGCCGGGATCGATGCCGATCTTGCGCAGCGCGCGCGGGTATTTTTCATCGACGTCGTCGCCGAAGATCAGATCCGGATCGGCGTCGCAATGCAGCCAGCCATTGTGCTGGATCTCGTTCTCCAGCTGCCCCGGCGCCCAGCCGGCATAGCCCAGCGCCAGGATCGCGTGCTTCGGGCCGGTGCCCTTGGCGATCGCCTTGAGGATGTCCACGGTCGCGGTCAGGCAGATGCCGTCGTCGATATTCAGCGTCGCGTCCTGGATGAAGAAATCGCTCGAATGCAGCACGAAGCCGCGGCCGGTATCGACCGGGCCGCCCTTCAGCACCTTCATGGTCTCGGCGTTTTCCGGCAGCTTGATCTGGTCGGCCTTCTGGATGATGTCGAGCTGCACCAGCAGGCCGGGAAAATCGATGCTGCCGGCCGGACGGTTGACGATGATGCCCATCGCGCCTTCGGAGGAATGCGCGCACATGTAGATGACCGAGCGCTCGAAGCGCGGATCGCCCATGACCGGCATGGCGATCAGCAGCTGGCCGTCCAGATAGCCGTCGTCGGACGAATTATCGCCAATGCCGGCGGCTTTGCGGCGAACGGGCTTCGGTGTTTTGCCTTCAGGGCTCATCCGCAAAGGCCTCTCTTGCTGATTCATATCCTGATATCGGGTGGGTTTCTGTCAATCAAGCTTCCGGCGTCATTCGGCGGCCGATCACAAGCAATTCAATGGTTTGCGCCGCAACTTGCCTGTAAAGACGTCCCATGATCGTGATAGTTCCCATGCGCGCCGCGCTCGGCGTCGCCGCCACTATGTCGTCGCGTGTGCGGCGTCGGAGGTTCGCGCCGAGGATGCCTCGCCGTGGCAGCGCGACGCGCATTCCGCAGTGCGGCTGCTGGCGGGATCGCGCAGCGGCGCGGTGCTGCTCGGCGGCGTCGCCATCCAGTTGCAGCCGGGATGGAAGACCTATTGGCGGACGCCCGGCGATTCCGGCGTTCCGCCGCGCTTCGACTTCTCCAAATCGGACAATGTCGAAGCCGTGACCGTGCTGTGGCCGGCGCCGATGAAGTTCGACGACGGCGCCGGCGGCTACTGCGCTGGGATACAAGCAGCAGGTCGTGCTGCCGCTGCGGATCGTCGCCAAAAATGCCGACAAGCCGGTGACGCTGCGCGCCGACATCAGTTACGCCGGTCTGCGACAAGCTCTGCATTCCGGTCGAAGCCAGCGCCGAACTCGCCTTCGCCAGCGTGGCGAGCACCGAGGACGGCAACGTTGTCCGACGCGCTCAATACCGTGCCGAAGCCCGCCAATGTCGGCGACCCCAATCCGCTGACCATCCGCGACGTCAAGCGCGACGGAAAGACCAACGTGCTGGTCGACGTGACCGCGCCCGACGCCAAGGACGTCAGCCTGTTCGTCGAAGGGCCGACGCCGGACTGGGCGCTGCCGGTTCCCAGACTGCGTCGAGCAAAGCCCGCCCGGCGTCAAGCGGTTTGCCTTCGAACTCGACGGCCTGCCGCCCGGCGCCAGCCCGGACGGCGCCGCGCTCAAACTGACGCTGGTCAGCGGCGACCGGGCCTATGAGTTCAATGTCAGTTTGAATTGACCGCACCGTCGTCCCGGCGAAGCGGGCACCGTAGCTGCGGACGGCGTTCTCGAACGCTGGATGGCTGGATACCTTTCGATCGCATCGCCGTGGTTATGCGGTTCCGGCGTTCGCCGGAACGACAGCTCCCATCCAACCGAATCTTAACGAATGGTTGATACATCCGGTGCATCGCCGCCGCCTCGCGGCGCGTTTCCGAGGATGCACCCTTGTGGCCGTGATGGATACGCAATCCGCAACCGCCTCGCCTGCCGGCGTAATCGCGCGCGCTGCGTGCGCTGCTTGGCGGCTCCGGTGAGGCCTCCGTCACCACGGCGGCTGGCCGGCACCATCTTCATCATCCGCGTCTTCAGCGCGGCGCTCGCCTATTTCTCGCAGATCCTGCTGGCGCGCTGGATGGGCGGCTCGGATTACGGCGTCTACGTCTATGTCTGGACCTGCGGTGCTGCTGCTCGGCAGCATGATGGATTTCGGCATCTCGGCATCCGCGCAGAAGATCATTCCGGAGTATCGCACCCGCGGCGAACATGCCCTGCTGCGCGGCTTCCTCGCCGGCAGCCGCTGGATGACGTTCGCCGTCTCCTCCATCGTCTCGCTGCTGCTGGCGGGCGTGGTGAAAGGGTTGTCGCCATGGATCGACGCCAACGCGATCGTTCCGCTCTATATCGGCTGCCTGACGCTGCCGGCGTTTGTCGTCGCCAACACCCAGGACGGCATCGCGCGCTCGCATGACTGGATGCGGCTCGGCCTGATGCCGCAATTCATCGTGCGGCAGTCGCTGATCATCGGGCTGACCGCCGGCGCCTTCGTGCTCGGCTTCAATCTCGGCGCCACCGCCGCGATGGCAGCCAGCGCCGCGCGCAGTGTGGATCGCGATGATCGGCCAGATGATCGTGCTGAACCGCAGGCTCGGCGGCCACATCGAGCCTGGCCCCAAGGCCTATGATTTCCGCGGCTGGCTCGCGGTCTCGCTGCCGATCCTGCTGGTGGAAAGCTTTTATCTGCTGCTGTCCTACACCGACGTGCTGGTGCTGCAGCAATTCCGCTCCTCCGAAGAAGTCGGCGTCTATTTCGCCGTGGTGAAGACGCTGGCGCTGGTCTCCTTCATTCACTATGCGATGGCGGCGACGACGGCGCATCGCTTTGCCGAGTACCACGCGCAGGGCGACAAGCCGCGGCTGTCGGCCTATGTGGCGCACGCGATCCAGTGGACGTTCTGGCCGTCGCTGGCCGCGACCATCCTGCTGCTGGCGCTGGGCAAGCCGCTGCTGTGGCTGTTCGGACCGCAATTCGTGGTCGGCTACGACATCATGTTCATTGCCGCGATTGGCCTCGTGGTGCGCTCCGCCATCGGCCCGGTCGAGCGGCTGCTCAACATGCTCGGCCACCAGCACATCTGCGCGCTGGCCTATGCGCTCGCCTTCGTCATGAACCTCGTGCTGTGCGTGATGCTGGTGCCGCGCTTCGGCGGCCATGGCGCTGCGGCTGCGACCTCGATCTCGCTGGCGTTCGAGACGGTGCTGCTGTTCTGGATCGTGCGCCGGCGGCTCGGACTGCACGTGCTGGCGTTCGGCAAGCGCCGATCTCAAAACCAATAGGACAGCAACACGCCACATCGCCGCCGGCCTCTTTCAGGCCGAAACGGACGGCTGTCCGGCGCGTTCGTACGACCTCGCGCTCATCGGCGCCCCGCGACCGCCGCATTTGAGACTTCAGAACGTCACCATCGTCGTACCGGCATATGGAGAAAATATCCGGCGATTCCGACGCGCACATGAAACATTCTTATTTCGTCTCGATCGGGACGCCCATGCCGGCATTGCTATATATACTCGACGGAATCAAATGATCTGACCCTGGAAATGATTGATCCGCTCTACGTTGCATCGGGATTCGGCGTCGGCCTGCTGGTCGGGATGACCGGCGTCGGCGGCGGCTCGCTGATGACGCCGCTGCTGATCCTGCTGTTCGGCATCCACCCGTCGACCGCTGTCGGCACCGATCTGCTCTACGCCGCGGCGACCAAGACCGGCGGCAGCCTGGTGCATGGCGTGGCCCGCAGCATTCACTGGCCGGCGGTGCTGCGCCTCGCCAGCGGCAGCATCCCGGCGAGCGTCGTCACGCCTGCTTGTGCTGTGGCAGCTCTGAACTCAACGGGAATTCCGCGCGCAGCCTGGTCAATCTGGTGCTGTGCTTTGCGCTGCATCCTCACGGCCACGTCGTTGATCTTCCGCAAGGCGATCATGGATCGATACCGCCGGCGCATGGAACGGCTCGGCGCCTCGACGACCGGCTACGCGACCGTGGCGGTCGGCGTGGCGCTCGGTGTGCTGGTCTCGATTTCGTCCGTGGGCGCCGGCGCGGTCGGCGTCACCGCGCTGCTGCTGCTCTATCCGCGCCTGCCGATGGCGAGCATCGTCGGCTCCGACATCGCGCACGCCGTGCCGCTGACGCTGGTCGCCGGCATCGGCCACTGGGCGCTGGGTTCGGTCGATTGGGCGCTGATGGGCGTGCTGCTGATAGGCTCGCTGCCCGGCATCATCATCGGCAGTTACTGCGCGGTTCGCGTCCCGGAGACGGTGCTCAGGCTGCTACTGGCCACCGTTCTGATTCTGATCGCCGGCAAACTTGGCTTCAATGAGTTGCACCTGTCGACGGCGAGCATCGCGGCGGTAACCGGGAGCGTCGCCCACTCAGGCGCGCTCCGGGAGCCTTCTGCAATTCTACTCCGCGGTCCAGCCGCCGTCGATCGACAGATTGGCGCCGGTGATCTGGGCGGCATCGTCGCCGCACAGGAACAGCGCCAGCGCTGCGACCTGCTCCGAGGTCACGAACTCCTTGGTCGGCTGCGCGTCGAGCAGCACGTCCGTTGATGACCTGCTCCTTGGTCATGTTGCGCGCCTTCATGGTCTCGGGAATCTGCTTCTCGACCAGCGGCGTCCAGACATAGCCGGGGCTGATGCAGTTGCAGGTGATGCTTGAAGGTGGCAAGCTCCAGCGCCACCGTCTTGGTGAGGCCGGCGATGCCGTGCTTGGCCGAGACATAGGCCGACTTGAACGGCGAGGCGACCAGCGAATGCGCGGAGGCGGTGTTGATGATGCGGCCCCAGCCGCGCTTCTTCATGCCGGGCACCGCGGCGCGGATGGCGTGAAACGCCGACGACAGGTTGATGGCGATGATCGCGTCCCACTTCTCGATCGGAAACTCCTCGATCGGCGACACGAACTGGATGCCGGCATTGTTGACGAGGATATCGACCGAGCCGAACGTCTTCTCGCCGAGCGCGATCATTTCGGCGATCTCGGCGGGCTTGGTCATGTCGGCGGGCGAATGCACCGCGCGTGACCTTGAAATCGGTCTCGATGCCGGAACGTTCGCTGCTCGATATCGGCCGGCACGCCCATGCCGTTGAGAACGACATTGGCGCCGGCGCCGGCGAACGCGCGCGCATAAGCCAATCCGATGCCGCTGGTCGAGCCGGTCACGACGGCGGTCTTGCCTTTCAATGTACCCATTCTGTTCACTCCTGCTTGGCTTCGGGGACTTTGGGACTCATCCCCGTGAGATCGTAAGTCACCATGGTCTCGCCGGACTGCGGCCGCTCCAGCCACATCCTTGTGACGCATCGACAGATGAACGTCGCGGACGCCCGCGTTCCAATGCTCGACCATGGCGACATGCGAAAAGTCGTAGTCCTTGGAATTGGTCTCGTAATTCTTGCTCTTGTAGATCAGGTGCACGACCGTGACGGTGTTTTCCTTCGAGGCCTTGCGCAGGAATTCGACCGACGGATCGTTCTTGCAGATGATCCGGCAATTTGCCGATCAGATCGCGCACCGCCATGCGCGCGTTGTGGATCTGCTTGTTCTTGTCGGTATTCATGCGGGTGCGGCTGGAATAGCGGATGTCCTTTTCGCGCTCGGCGGCATCGAGCAGCGACTCCGGCAGCGTCCCCGCGCGCGCTGAACAGATCGACCTGGAAGATCAGGAGGTCGCGCCTGAACTCTTCATCCAGCACGAAATCGAGCGGCGTGTTGGAGGCGATGCCGCCATCCCAGTAGTGCTCGCCTTCGATGACGACGGACGGAAAGCCCGGCGGCAGCGCGCCGGAGGCCATGATGTGCTCGGGGCCGATCTTCTTGCCGAGCTTCTTGAACTCGAAATTGTCGAAATATCTGAAATTGCCCGAGGTCACGCCGACCGCGCCGACGCTGAGCCGCGTCTTCAGATCGTTGATGCGATCGAAATCGACCAGCCGCTCCAGCGTCTTCTTCAGCGGGGCGGTGTCGTAATAGCTCTGCGATTGCGGGCTGCCCGGCGGCCACAACGGCGCCGGCGGAAGGCGCGGCGTGAAGAAGCCGGGCACGCCGAAGGTCGCGATCAGGGCGGCGCTGGTCTCGTTGAACAGCGAGCGCGCGCGGTCGCCCGGCGTCACCGGACTCCACGACACCGGAGACGACACCATCTCCCAGAATTCCTTCAGGCGATCGACGCGCTTTTCGCGGCCATTGCCGGCGATGATCGCGGCATTGATGGCGCCGATCGAAATGCCGGCGATCCATTCCGGCTCGAAACCTGAGCGGCACAGCGCCTGAAAGGCGCCGGCCTGATAGGAGCCGAGCGCGCCGCCGCCCTGCAGGACCAGCACACGCTGCGCTTTGGCAGGCGTCGTTGCCGGCGCGGGGTTGGAATGATCCATCGTGACCGTCGATCAGTGGGCAATGAGGCCGGCACCGTGGCGGCAGTTCGCGACGGCGTCAATCGGCGAGATCGAGCGGATCACGCGAGATCACGCCTGAGATTAGCGTATCGACTGCTTCCGTTGATGCAAGAATGAGCGTCCAGAACACCTTGTATTTGGTGTTTGGAGCATAAGCTCGCCGCGATGCCCAATTTTGTGACACCGTTTTTGAGCATATTGGCCTTGGTGCGGCGGGCGAGTCGCGCCAGCCGGAAAAGGCCTCCGCCAGGGTGTGGTATCCGGCCGAGACATTTTCGACCGCCAGCGTCGCGGGATAGCCGGAGGCTCCGAGCCGCTTGTCCAGCGGCGCCTTCACGTCGTGGTCCATCTTGTTGCGGCTCGCCATCGCCTGGGACTGCTGCTCGGCGAGCTTCATCAGGTCGGGATCGACCACCACGGTGCCGAGGCCGTTGTTCTGGCGGTATTGCGAGATCATGATCGCCGCGGCCGTGCGTGATCGAGCGTGGCGCCGGCGTTGGCCATGCTGAGATACATGGACGGCTGATCCGGGATTTGGACGTCTGCCGCGCAGCCGGCAAGCAGCCAAAAGCCCGATAATGGCGATGATCGCCCGTTCACTGATAGACCGAAGATTCCCCAAGGCCGGTGCGGCCGTTGTTGCATACCAACCGTGGCTGAATGGTGAACGAGGAGCGATTTCGCAACGTCATTCGGCGCGTGGCATCGCGGGACGACGGGGTCAATCCTGGGCGGCAAAGAATCCGGTAGCGGCGGGGCTGCAGGCCGACGATCTCGCCGGCCTGGAGTTCCCGGTCCCGCGGGCGCGTCGATCTCGATCACGGTCTTGCCCTCGCCGCCCGACAGCGCGACCTCGGCCCGCTGGATCGGGCCGAAGGAGCGGACATGGCGCACCGCGCCCTCCAGCGAGCCGGTTCCGGCCGGCCCGATCTGCATGTCGTGGCGGCGGACGAACAGCTTCGAGGCGCCGGAGGCCGCGCCATCGGCGGCGATGTTGAGCGGCCTGGCCGCCGAGCCGCACCGAGCCGCCGCTGACCTCCACCGGCAGCACGATGGATTCGCCGATGAAGCCGTGCACGAAGGCGGTCGCCGGATTGTCATAGACATCGCCGGGCGTGCCGATCTGTTCGATGCGGCCCTTGTCCATCACCACCACGCGGTTGGCGACTTCGAGCGCCTCTTCCTGGTCGTGGGTGACGAAGATCGAGGTGACGTGGATCTCGCGAATGCAGCGAGCGCAGCCATTGCCGCAGCTCCTTGCGCACCTTGGCGTCGAGCGCGCCGAACGGCTCGTCGAGCAGCAGGATGCGCGGCTCGATCGCGAGCGCGCGGGCCAGCGCGATGCGCTGGCGCTGGCCGCCGGACAACTGGCTCGGATAGCGGTCGGCCAGCCAGTCGAGCTGCACGAGATCGAGCAATTCCTTGACGCGGGCGCGGATCGCGGCCTCGTCCTTGCGGATGGCGCGCGGCTGCACGCGCAGGCCGAAGGCGACGTTCTCGAACACCGTCATGTGGCGGAACAGCGCGTAGTGCTGGAACACGAAGCCGACATGGCGCTCGCTGGCGCCACGCGCCGAGCGCATTCTCGCCGTCGAACGACACTTCGCCGGCGTCGGGCCAGTCGAGGCCCGGCGATGATCCGCAGCAGCGTGGTCTTGCCCGAGCCGGACGGGCCGAGCAGCGCCAGCAATTCGCCGTCGCCGACCTTCAGATCGACATTGTCGAGCGCGGCGAACGCGCCGAATTTCTTGACGATGTTTTTGACTTCAATCGTCACGCTGGAGTTCTGTCCTTCGTCCAGACGCCGCTCGAGAATGGTCTTCGCCACCAGCGTGATCAGCGCCAGCATCGCCAGCAGCGAGGCGATCGCGAACGACGCCACGAATTGATATTCATTGTAGAGGATCTCGACCAGCAGCGGCATGGTGTTGGTCTCGCCGCGGATATGGCCCGACACCACCGACACCGCGCCGAACTCGCCCATGGCGCGCGCGTTGCACAGCAGCACGCCATACAGCAGGCCCCATTTGATATTGGGCAGAGTGACGCGGAAGAAGGTCTGCAGGCCCGACGCGCCGAGCGAGATCGCGGCTTCCTCCTCCTGCGTGCCCTGCTCCTGCATCAGCGGGATCAGCGCACGCGCCACGAACGGGAAGGTCACGAAGATGGTCGCCAGCGCAATGCCCGGCACCGCGAACAGCACGTGGATGTTATGCGCCTGCAGCCACGTGCCCCAATAACCCTGCGCGCCGAACAGCAGCACGAAGACCAGGCCCGAGATCACCGGGCTGACCGAGAACGGCAGGTCGATCAGCGTGATCAGGAAGGTCTTGCCGCGGAAATCGAATTTGGCGATCGCCCAGGCCGCGATCACGCCGAACACCAGATTGAGGCTGACGGAGATCGCCGCGACCAGCAGCGTCAGCCTGATCGCGGACAGCGCTTCCGGCTCGGCCAGCGCGGCGAAATAGGCGCCGATGCCCTTCGAAAATGCCTGACGCGAACACCACGACCAGCGGCAGCACGACAAAGACGGTGAGGAAGCTGACCGCGAGCGCGATGATGACGAAGCGGACCGGCCCGGGCTCGGTGCGCAGATCTTCGGCGAAGCATGACTGCGCGGCCGGTCTCCGCCTCGCGGGTAGATGGCGAGGCGATGGCTGAGGTCCGCCGTTGGCGCATAGGCCCGCAACTGGGTTGCAGGGTCGCAAGGCTCGTTTCGTCGACATCGATCGGCCCTCAATGCGCCGGGATGCGGGTTTGCGCCCAGCGCTGCAGGCGATTGACCGCGAAGATGATCAGGAACGACGCCACCAGCATGACGACGGCGATCGCCGTGGCGTCGGCATAGCGGAATTCGGACAGCCGGATCACGATCAGCAGCGGCGCGATCTCCGACACGTTCGGCAGATTGCCGGCGATGAAGATCACCGAGCCGTATTCGCCGACGGCGCGCGCGAACGCCAGCGCAAATCCGGTCAGCAGCGCCGGGATCAGGCTCGGCAGGATGACGCGGAACACCGTGTGCCAGCGGTTGGCGCCGAGGCTCGCGGCGGCTTCCTCGATCTCGGCGATCGAGATCGATCAGCACCGGCTGCACCGTCCGCACCACGAACGGGAATGCCGATGAAGACCATCGCGATGAAAATGCCGATCGGCGTGAACGCGACCTTGATGCCGAGTTCGGCGAGCGGCGCCGCCGAGCCAGCCCTTCTGCGCGAACAATTGCGTCAGCGCGACGCCCGCGACCGCGGTCGGCAGCGCAAAGGGAATGTCGACGATGGCGTCGAACAGCCGCCGGCCCGGAAAGCGATAGCGCACCAGCGCCCAGACGATGATCGTCCCCATCACCAGATTGACGCAGCGCCGCGGCAAAGGAGAGCCCGAACGAAATCTTCAGCGCATTCGAGGGTGCGGCGGCTGGTGACGATGCCCCAGAACTGATCAAGGCTGAGTTCGAACGTCTTGCAGGAACAGGCCGGCGAGCGGAATCAGGATGATAACGGAGAGCCATGTCAGGGTCAGTCCCATGGTGAGACCGAATCCCGGCAAGGTGCTGCGCCGTGCAACCGCTGTGCTCACAAATCCCCCTGCTTCCGCTCGCCGGCAGTCGCCAGATCAGTTCTTGTAGATCTGGTCGAAAATGCCGCCCTCGCCGAAGTGGTCCTTCTGCGCCTTGGTCCAACCACCAAAAACGTCGTCGATGGTGAAAAGTTCGACCTTGGCGAAAGATTTTTCGTATTCCTTCGCGATCTCCGGATCGCGCGGACGATAGGAATTGCGTGCGGCAATTTCCTGACCTTCCTTGGTATACCAGTATTTCAGGTAGGCCTCGGCAACCGCGCGCGTGCCCTTTTTGTCGGCAACCTTGTCGACGACCGCCACCGGCGGCTCGGCGAGGATCGACAGCGGCGGCGACACGATCTCGAACTTGTCCTTGCCGAATTCGCGCTGCGCCAGAAACGCCTCGTTCTCCCAGGCCAGCAGCACGTCGCCGACGCCGCGCTCGACGAAGGTCACGGTCGAGCCGCGCGCGCCGGTATCCAGCACCGGCACGTTCTTGATAGAGATCGCCGACGAACTGCTTCGCCTTGTCGGCGGAGCCGAATTTCTTCTCCGCATAGCCCCAGGCCGCCAGATAATTCCAGCGCGCGCCGCCCGACGTCTTCGGGTTCGGCGTGATGACGCTGACGCCGGGCTTGATCAGATCGTCCCAATCCTTGATGCCCTTGGGATTGCCCTTGCGCACCAGGAACACGATGGTCGAGGTGTAGGGCGAGGCATTGAGCGGCAAGCGCTTCTGCCAGTCCGGCGCAACCAGGCCCTTGGCGGCGATGGCGTCGATGTCATAGGCCAGCGCCAGCGTGACGATATCGGCCTGCAGGCCGTCGATCACGGCGCGCGCCTGCGAGCCGGAGCCGCCATGCGACTGCTTGATCTCGACGCTCTTGCCGGTTTCCTTCTGATAGGCCGCCGCGAACGCCTTGTTGAAATCGGCATAGAGTTCGCGCGTCGGATCGTAGGACACGTTGAGCAGCGTGACAGTCGGCGGCGAAGGCCGAACTCGCCCACAGCAATCCCGCGACGAGCGGCAGAATACGACGGATCATCTTTGATCTCCATTCGGCCTGACGAAGCATATCATCAGAGCACGTGAGCGACATAACTCGCGACGAAGCGGTCGTTTAGTCAACGAAACCGCATTTCATTGTTTGCGGCGTCGCAGCGTCATTGTCCTACGAAGTCTTGGTCGTATGGATGCCGCATTCTGTCTTGGCCTGGCCGCGCCAGCGGCCGGCGCGCGCGTCCTCGTCCGGCGCGGTCCGGCTGCGTGCAGGGCATGCAGCCGACCGACAGGTAACCCGAGGCGACCAGCGGATGCGGCGGCAGTTTTGCCAGCTTGTAGATCGCCTCGATCTCCTCGCGCGAGACATTGGCGAACGGATTGAATTTCAGCCTCGCGCCGTCGTCCTCGACGACGGGAATCTCGGCGCGCAGCGCCGCCCTGAAAGCGCTTGCGTCCGTTGATCCAGGCCGCGAACGGCGCCAGCGCCCGCGCCAGCGGCTCCACTTTGCGGATCCGGCAGCAGGCATCGGGATCGGAGAACCACAATTCGCGATCCGGATCCTCGCGCGACAGCGTCTCTTCCAGCGGCTTGATCGAGCGGACGTCGCGCAGGCCGAGCGTCGCGATCAGCGTGTCGCGATAGGCCAGCGTCTCCTCGAACAGCCAGCCGGTGTCGAGGAAGATCACGGGAATCGCCGGATCGACATCCGCCATCACCTTGAGCAGCGCCGCCGATTCCGTGCCGAACGACGAGACCAGCGCGAGATGCTCGCGGCCGACGGTCTTCAGCGCGGCCTCGATCACTTCCGCCGGCGATGCGTCGCGCAGCGCGCGATCGAGCGCCTGCGCCGGCGGCAAATCCGCCGCGTTCGCGGTCGACGCCTGGTGTGCGAGCGCGCTCACTGGCCGGCACTCTCCGAATGACGCAACTGCATCCGCCGATTGCAGCGCGGTGACGCGGCCATCGCCGGTCGGCTGGTAGAACACCGAATAGCGCTTCGCGGTCGCGGCAAACGCCTCCGCGTCGGCTGTCCTTCTTCACCTCGAACGCGTCGAAGCCGGCGCGCAGCATGAACACGAACTGGTCGCGCAGCACCTGGCCGGTGGCGCGCAGTTCGCCGTCAAAGCCGTGACGCTCGCGCAGCAGCCGCGCCTGGCTATAGGCGCGGCCGTCGCGGAACGATCGGAAACACCAGCGCGACCGCGGCGAGCCGGTCGAGATAGGGCACGAGATCGTCGAGGTCGCGGTTGTTCGGCCAGATCACGCCGACCTTGCCGGCGCGCCGCAGCAGCGCTTCCGGATCCTCGAGAAACCGCGCCGCCGGAATCAGGATCGCGCCATCGCCCGGCAGTTCGGCGCCGTCGGCGACATGGACGAACAGATCGGCTGGCGATTTTTCCGTTCTTAACGAGTGGCATAGACCCGCTCCTTGAAAGGTTCGACGCCGAGCCGCTTCACCGTGTCGACGAACAGTTCGTCGGGACGGTCGCGCAGCGCGAGATAGGCTTCGACAATGTCCTCGATCACGTCGGCGACGTCGCCATAGGGCACCGCGGGGCCGATCAGGGTGCCCATCTGGGCGTTCTCGTCGGCGCGGCCGCCGATGGTGATCTGGTAGAATTCCTCGCCGTTCTTCTCGACGCCGAGAATGCCGATATGGCCGACATGGTGATGGCCGCAGGCATTGATGCAGCCGGAGATGTTGATGTGCAGCCGGCCGATCAGGTTGGCGGTGTCGTGGTTGGCGAAGCGCCGCGTCAGTTCCTGCGCGATCGGGATCGAGCGCGCATTGGCGAGCGAGCAATAATCCAGCCCCGGGCAGGCGATGATGTCGGAGACCAGATTGACGTTCGGCGTGGCGACGCCGATCTTGTCGAGCGCCTTCCACAGCACCGGCAGGTCGCGCTTGGCGACATGGGGCAGCGCCAGATTCTGCTCGTGGCCGACGCGGATTTCGCCGAACGAATACTTGTCGGCGAGATCGGCGATCGCATCCATCTGGTCGGCGGTGGCGTCGCCGGGCGGTCCGCCCACCGGCTTCAGCGACAGCGTCACGATCGAATAGCCCTGCACCTTGTGCGGGAACACCGAGTTCTTGCGCCAGCGCCTCGAACATGCGGATCATGCGCCGCCTTCTTCAGCTCGTCCGGCATATGCGGCAGCTTTTCGTAGGCCGGATAGGAGAAGCGCGAGCGGATTTCCTCGATGACGGCATCATCCAGCGTCAGCGCGCTGTCGCGCATCTGCTGCCACTCTTCCTCGACTTCCTGGCGAACTTCTCGATGCCGAGCTCGTGCACCAGGATCTTGATGCGCGCCTTGTAGATGTTGTCGCGGCGGCCGTACTGGTTGTAGACGCGCAGGATCGCCTCGACATAGCTCGAGGATATCGCGGCCGTGGACGAACGGCTTGATGGTCTTGGCGATGAACGGCGTGCGGCCGAGGCCGCCGCCGACCAGCACCTCGAAGCCGGTCTCGCCTTCGGCGTTCTTGTACAGGCGCAGGCCGATGTCGTGGATCTTGATCGCGGCGCGGTCGTGCTCGGACGCGGTGATCGCGAATCTTGAACTTGCGCGGCAGGAACGAGAATTCCGGATGCAGCGTGGTGTACTGCCGCAGCAGCTCCGACCAGATGCGGGGATCCTCGACCTCGCCGGGCGCCACGCCGGCCCACTGGTCCGAGGTGACGTTGCGCATGTTGTTGCCTGAGGTCTGCATGGCGTGGATGCCGACCTCGGCGAGATCGGCCAGCGCATCCGGCAGTTCGGCGAGCTTGATCCAGTTGAACTGGATGTTCTGCCGCGTGGTGAAATGGCCGTAGCCGCGGTCGTAGCGGCGCGCGACATGCGCGAGCGCCGCAACTGCTTCGACGACAGCGTGCCGTAGGGGATCGCGACGCGGAACATATAGGCGTGCAGTTGCAGATAGACGCCGTTCTGCAGCCGCAGCATCTTGAATTCGTCCTCGGTGAGCTCGCCGGAAAGCCGGCGCTTCACCTGGTCGCGGAATTCCGAGACGCGTTCGTTGATGCAGCGTGCGATCGAGTTCGTCATATGCGTACATGATGGATCAGCCTTATGCCGGAACCGGAAGCTCGATGGTGACGCCCTTCGACCGGATATGTTCGCGCAGATTGCCGGGCTTGATCTCGCCGCCGTCCTTGACCTCGACCGGCGCGATATAGGCGCCGATCGCGCCGACGTCATCGGCGATGGCTTCGGTGAGCAGCGCCCGCGCCTCATCGGAGGTGCGCACGATCGCGGCGTCCGACAAGCTCGGCCGACCAGCCCTGCTGCGCGGTGCGATAGATCACGACGCCGTCCCAGGTGCGGTTGGCGGTCACCATCGACGGGCCCGGTGATTTTGATTTCTTTGTTCGAAGCGGAGAGGTCATTCGGCAGCTTCCAGCAGTTTGGAGATCACTTGATTGAGATTCGGATTGGCGCCATGGCGCGGAATGCGCGACCACGTCGCCGATGATGAGGATGGCGGGACCGCCATCGATCTGTTCGACCAGCGCCGGGCAGATGTTCGAGCGTGCCGACCACGGCCTGCGCGTCCGGCCGCGTCACCCGCGCGAAGACGCCGACCGGGGTTTGCGGCGAGCGTCCGGCGGCGAGCAGGCCGGCGCGGACCGATGGCGCCGCGGTCATGCCCATGTAGACGACGACGGTCATCTTCTTGTCGGTCAGCACCGACCAGTCGACGGTCTCGGCGTCCCTGGCCTTGTGCGCGGTCAGGAAGGTGATGCGCAGCGCCTCGTGGCGGATAGGTCAGCGGCGCCTCGAATTGCGCGGCGGCGCCGAGGCCCGCGGTAATGCCGGGCACCACCGAATAGGCGACGCCGGCCTCGCGCAGCGCTTCGATTTCCTCGCCGCCGCGGCCGAAGATGAAGGGATCGCCGCCCTTGAGCCGCACCGCGCGCTGTCCCGACTTCGCGGCCTCGATCAGCAACTTGTTGATCGCGTCCTGGCCGATGCCGGGCTTGCCGACGCGGCGGCCGACCGGAATGCGCGAAGCATCGCGGCGGACGCGATCGAGAATTTCCGGCGAGACCAGCTCGTCGTAGAACACGACGTCGGCGTCCTGCAGCGCGCGCAGCGCCTTGACGGTGAGCAGATCCGGATCGCCCGGACCGGCGCCGACCAGCGTCACCCTGCCCTCGGCCTTGCCCGGTCATTGCGCGCCGGCGAAGGCGGAGGGATCGGCGATTTCTTGCAGCGCCGCTTCGGCTTCGTCCTTGCGCCCGGCGAGCACCAGCGCGCCGATCGGGCCGTCGACCACGCGCTCCCAGAAGCGGCGGCGCAGCGCAAATTCGGGAATGCGCGCGTGGATCGATTTGCGGAAGCGGCCGATGAAGCTGGCGAGATCGCCGATCCGCGCCGGCAGCACCGCCTCGATGCGCTCGCGCACGCGGCGCGCCACCACCGGCGACGCGCCGCCGGTGCCGACGGCAACGACGACATCGCCGCGATCGACGATGGCGGGAAAGATGAAAGTCGAATGCGCGAGGTCGTCCATCACATTGACGGGCAGGCCGACCGCCTTCGCCCGCGCCGACATCGCAACGCCGATGTCGCCGGCGCCCGCGCAGAGGATCGCAATCACGCCCGCCGAGATCGGCGGCGAGCGGATCGCCCTGCGGCCAGTCTCGATCCGCGCGGCATCCGCGGCGTCGAGCCCGCTCAGATCATGATTGCCGTCGGTCGCAAACCAGCGGACGCGCGCGCCCGCCGCTGCCAGCAGGCGCAGTTTCGCGCGCACGAGGTCGCCGGCGCCGACGAGCAGCACCACGCCGCTTTGCAGATCGAGAAACACGGGCAGGAATCGCATGCGACACTCGCTTCCCCAACTTCCGGGGTTGACTGGAATTATTTTCTATATATGTCTCGTTCAATGGCCGCAAAGAGAAAATTATTTCTTCTCTATTGCAGCTGCAACTATAGAATTTTCGCCTCCAAAGGCCAAGGTCCAGAGATGCATCTTCTCGACAACGATTCCGCCACGGACCGGTTGCGTCGCGCCGACCCGACCGAGGCATCATCCGGTGCGCGCAAATCTTGGCCGATGGGCGCTCCCGCCGCCCTCGATGGACCATCTCGACGAGCTCGAGGCGCAGAGCATCTACATCCTGCGCGAGGCGTTCGCGCGGCTGAAGAAGCTCGCGCTGCTGTGGTCGCTCGGCAAGGATTCCAACGTGATGATCTGGCTGGCGCGCAAGGCCTTCTTCGGCCGCGTGCCGTTCCCGGCACTGCATGTCGACACCGGCAAGAAATTTCCGGAGATGTATGCGTTCCGCGATCGCTACGGCAAGGAATGGGAGCTCGATCTCAAGATCGAGCCCTGCCCGCCGATCGACAGCCGTCGATCCGACCTTGCCGCCGGCCGCGCGCTCCGCCGCGCGCAAGACCGAAGGACTGAAGCTCGCGCTCGACCAAATACGGCTTTGACGGATTGATCGCCGGCATCCGCCGCGACGAAGAAGCCACCCGCGCCAAGGAGCGCGTGTTCTCGCCGCGCGGCACTCGAAGGCGGATGGGACGTGCGCGACCAGCCGCCGGAATTCTGGGACCAGTTCAACGCCTCGCCGCCGCCGGGCGCGCATTTGCGCATTCACCCGATCCTGCATTGGACCGAGGCCGACATCTGGGCCTACACCAAGCGCGAAAACATCCCGATCATCCCGCTCTATCTCGCGAAGGACGGCAAGCGCTATCGCTCGCTGGGCGATGCAGGACATCACCAATCCGGTGGCGTCGACCGCTTCCAGCATCGACGAAATCCTGACCGAGCTCGACGGCACCAAGGTGCCGGAACGCGCCGGGCCGCGCGCTCGATCACGAAACCGAAGACGCCTTCGAGCGGCTGCGCGTCGCCGGCTATCTCTGACGGACATTCGAGTTGAGCGCTCCGATGAACATGATCCTTCCCTGCAGCGATATCGGCGACGCCCAACGGCACCACGCGCCCGCAGGTTCGCATCGTCATCGTCGGCCATGTCGATCATGGCAAGTCCACCCTGGTCGGACGCCTGCTGCACGAAACCGGCAGCCTGCCCGACGGCAAGCTCGAAATGCTGAAAGCGGTCAGCGCGCGGCGCGGCATGCCGTTCGAATGGTCGTTCCTGCTCGATGCGCTGCAGACCGAGCGCGACCAGGGCATCACCATCGACACCACGCAGATCCGCTTCCGCACCCGCTCGCGCGACGTCGTGCTGATCGACGCGCCCGGCCACGCCGAATTCCTGCGCAACATGATCACCGGCGCCTCGCAGGCCGACGGCGCGGTTCTGATCATCGACGCGCTGGAAGGCGTGCGCGACCAGACCCGGCGGCACGGCTATCTGCTGCATCTGCTCGGCGTCAAGCAGGTCGCCGTCGTCGTCAACAAGATGGACCGGGTCGATTTCAGCGCTGGCGCGGTTCAAGGAGATCAGCGACGAGATTTCGGCGCATCTGATCGGCCTCGGCGTCACGCCGTCGGCGGTGATCCCGATTTCCGCGCGCGACGGCGACGGCGTCGCCGAACGCACGCCGCGGATCGGCTGGTACCGGGGCCCGACCGTGGTCGAGGCGCTCGATGCGCTCGAGCCGGCGCGGCCGCTGGAGCAGCTCGCGCTGCGGCTGCCGGTGCAGGCGATCTACAAATTCGACGACCGCCGCATCGTCGCGGGCCGCATCGAGTCCGGCAGCCTGCGCGCCGGCGACGAGATCGTCATCATGCCCGCCGGCAAGATCGCAAAGATCAAGACCGTCGAGAGCTGGCCGGTGACGCCGCTCAACGGCAGCCAGAGCGCCGGCCGCTCGGTCGGCATCACGCTCGACCGCGAACTGTTCATCGAGCGCGGCGATGTCATTGCCC
>ERZ1370068.5451-contig-4478_pt1 | contig 82419 bp, 105 predicted proteins | sample MGYA00561227_ERZ1370068 | MGnify/ENA primary metagenome ERZ1370068 (study PRJEB38410, sample SAMEA6850437) | metagenome | study: Metagenomic assessment of the ecological functions of the soil: analysis of the soil microbiota associated with the...
TGGCCTTGGCCTTGGCCTGCATGGCCAGGGTCGGGCGACGGGGCGAGCGTCTTCATGCGGTCGGCGAGCATGGCGACTCTACTTTCGCGAGAACTTCTCGGTCAGGCGCGCCTCGACGGTCGGCGGCACCAGGCCGGTGACCGGGGCGCCGAGCGGAGGCGACTTCCTTGATGAGGCGCGAGGAGATGTAGGTGTAGCGCTCGTGCGGCATCATGAACACGGTCTCCACCGTGCTGCCGGAGCTTCCGGTTCATGAGCGCCATCTGGAACTCGTACTCGAAGTCGGAGACGGCGCGGAGCCCGCGCACGATGCAGTCGGCCTGCTCGCGGTCGACGAGGTCGATCAGGAGGCCGTCGAACGACGATGATGCGCATGCGCGTGCCATGCCGGCGGTGCGCCTCGTCGATCATCTCGAGGCGCTCCTTGACGGTGAACAGCGGCTCCTTCGACGGGTTGGCGACCACGGCGACGATCAGCTCGTCGAAGATGCGCAGGCTCCGCTCGATGAGATCGAGGTGGCCGTTGTGGATCGGATCGAACATGCCCGGGATACACCGCGCGCTTGCCCACGAGGACCCCCGCCGGTGACGTGATAGGCGTCGAAAGACCTCGCTCAGTCTACGCAGGCGGCGCGAAAGAAAGTCAAGGTGGTCTCCCCGAACCGGCGCGCGCTTCCAGACGGCGTGAGCACGCCCGGCGTGTCGGGCGGCGGCGCCTTGGTCGCGTGCTGGAGCACGACGACGGCGCCGGCGCCAGCGAGCACGCGCCGCTCGGCGACCGCCGGCGAGCGCGCGGGCGCGCGCGCGGCGGAGTCGTATGGCGGATCGAGGAAGACGACCGCGAAGCGCTCGCCGCGCCGGCCGAGCTCGTCGACGCGCGCGGGCCGCGTCGTCGCGCACCACGCGCGTCCGCGTCGCCGAGGCCGAGGCCGGTCGATGTTGTCGCGCAGGCGCGCGCAGCGCGACCGCGTCCTGCTCCACGAACACCGCGGACGGCGCGCCGCGCGACGAGCGCCTCGATGCCCACGCCGCCGCGCGCCGGCGAAGAGATCGAGAAAGGCGCCGCCGGGCAGATAGGGCATGAGCGTGTCGAGGCACGCGATGCGCACGCTGGTCCGCGGTGGGTCGCGTCGTCCGACCCGCGGGCGTGACGAGCCGCTGACCCTTGAGCTCCCCGCCAGCACCCTGGCGCACTCCATGACCGCGACGCTCGACGCAGCGAGCGCGAGCTTCGCCGCGCCAGCGCGCTGGGGGCAGCGCGGCCGCGCAGGGCGCGGTGCTCGGGCTGGAGCGAGCTCGGGATCGCGCGGCGATCAGCGCGAGCGCGCTCCTGCCGCGCCTCCTCGAGGACGGCGCCGTCGCGGAGCGAGATCGGCGACGCGGAACTCGGGCAGGCCCGACTGGCGCGTGCCGAAGAAATCGCCGGGCCCGCGCACTGAGAGATCCGCCTCGGCGATGCGTGAAGCCGTCGTTGGTCTCCGTCATGGCGCGCGATGCCGGCGCCGGGCGTCCGCCGACGACGCGGCCGGCTCAGCAGGATGCAGTAGCTCTTGCACGGTCCGCGCCCGACGCGGCCCCGGAGCTGGTGGAGCTGGGACAGGCCGAAGCGCTCGGCGTGCTCGATCGAGCATCACGGACGGCGTTGGGCACGTCGATCCCGACCTCGATCACGGTGGTCGAGACCAGGAGCGTGGATGCGCGCCCGCCGTGAACGCGCGCCATCACCGCGTCCTTCTCCGCGAAGCTCATGCGGCCGTGGAGCAGGCCCGACGCGCAGCTCCGGGAAGACCGCCGCGCTGCAGCCGCTCGGCCATCTCGCGTGGCGGCGCGCAGGTCGATCACCTCGGACTCCTCGACCAGCGGGTACACGACGTAGGCCTGGCGGCCCGCCGCGATCTCGCTCGCGCAGGAACTCGTAGACTCGCGGCCGGCGCTTCGCTCGGCGCGCGCCACGCGTGACGATCGGGCTTGCGGCCCGGCGGCAGCTCGTCGAGCACCGAGACGTCGAGGTCGCCGTAGAGCGTCAGCGCGCAGCGTCCGCGGGATCGGGCGTCGCCGTCATCACGAGCACGTCCGGGCCGCTCGCCCTTGCCGCGCAGCGTCGCGCGCTGCGCGCACGCCGAAGCGGTGCTGCTCGTCCACCACCGCGAGGCCCAGCCGCGCGGAAGCGCGACGCCCTCCTGGACGAGCGCGTGGGTGCCGACCACGCAGCCGACCGCGCCTCGCCCGCCGCCGCGCGCAGCCGCTCGCGCCGCGCCTTGCCCCGCGCGGCGCTGGTCAGGAGCGCCACGCGTGACGCCGAGCGGCGCCGAGCAGCCGCGCGAGGGTCAGGAGGTGCTGCTCGGCGAGGATCTCGGTCGGCGCCATGAACGCGGCCTGGTAGCCGGCCTCGATCGCGGTGAGCATCGCGAGCGCGGCGACCATCGGTCTTGCCCGATCCCACGTCGCCCTGGAGCAGCCGGTTCATCGGATAGGGCTGCGGCCATGTCGCTGCGGATCTCGCTCCAGACGCGCTCCTGCGCGCGGCCGTGAGCGCGTACGGCAGCGAGCGCCCGAGCGGCCGCCGCGAGGTGCGCCTGGCGGGATTCATCGCTCACGCCTGGCTGTCGCCCTTCGCGCTGGCGGCGGATGGCGAGCCCGAGCTCGGAGCAGGAAGAAGTCGTCGAAGATCAGGCGCCGCGACGTGCCGCGGCCAGCTCCGGCCTCGGTCGCGGGAAATGTCGGCCTCGAGCGCCTCGCCGAGCGGGCGCGAGGCGCCGGCGCGCGCGGATCGGCCTGCGGCAAGGGCTCGGCCACGAGGTCGGCGATGGTCATCGACGAGACGCTTGCATCAAGCGTCGCGAGCGGCCGCTGGGTCAGCGCCGCGCGGTGAGCCGGATACACGGCACCAGCCGGCCGGTGTGAAGATGTCGTCGTCCTCGGCGCTCCTCGACGATCTCGTAGTCCTTCACCTGCATCTGCAGCGCGCCGCTCGCCGCGATAGCGGCTGGACCTTGCCGTGGACGATCAGCCGCTGGCCGCGCTGCGAAGACCGCGCGCGAGGTAGGGCTGGTTGAACCAGACGGCGCTGGAGGAAGCCGCTGCGCGTCGCGCAGCAGCACGTGCAGCGGGGACGCTGGCGGCCGTCCGTGGCGGGGACGGACTGCACGCCCGCGATGGTCCCGGTCGCAGGTCAGCGCGTCGCCCGGCGCCAGACGGCCGGAGCGGCGATGAGCTGGCTGCGGTCCTCGTGGCGCACGCGGCAGGTGCAGAGGGCGTCGGCCACCGTGGTCAGCCCGAGCCTGTCGAGGAGCTTGGCCCGCTGCGGGCCGACGCCCTTCACGAACTGGAGCGGGTGTCGATGCCGCGACGGGACCCTCGGACGGCGGCGTGGATCAGCGGACGCTACGCGGGCTGCTGCCGCCTCGTGGCCAATGAGGTTGCCTCGTCTCGGCGCCCCATGCTATAAGAAGAGGCCGCCGCATCCGACAAACCTCGTCGGGACCCTGTCGGTCGACATCACGAAGGAGCCGGTATGTCTCAACGCTGTGATATCTGCGATAAAGGCCCCGCCGTCGGCCACAAGATCAGTCATGCGCACAATGTCACCTCGCGACGCTGGTTGCCCAATCTCGTGAACATCGCTGCGGGCTCGTGAACGGCCGCGCCCAGCGGCTGCGCGTCTGCACCACGTGCCTCCAAGGCCGGCAAGGTGACCAAGGTCGTCTAGAAACGAAAACGGGGGGCGAGCCGCCCCCGTCTCCGCCGATCTCAGCAGCAGGAAATAAGGTAAGAGTCCCGGTGGGAGGCCGCCACCCCACCGCTCAGCGACGACAGCAACCCTTACTTCTTCTTCTTCTTGGCCGCCTTCTTCTTCGCCATGAGAGCGTCACCTCCTTTCCGTGTGACGTTCGTCGACATGCCTGTACTTCCGCTTGCCCTTCTTCACCGCCTTCTTCTTTCCACCCTTCTTCGCGGCCTTGCGCTTTTTCATGGTTGGCTCACCCCCTCTGCGGACCTCGACTCAGTAACCCATCGCCTCGCGCCGGAGGTGGGCGGCCTGCTCCCGGCCCCGGCGCTCGTAGTGATAGAGATCGGCGTAGAGCTGCGGGAGGCACACGACCGGCAGGCCGCCCTTGGTCGATCGGGCGCGTAGAACACGCCCTCGTCGTACGGCGTCATCAGGTAGACGTTGCCCTCGCCCTCCGCCGGGCCGAAGCCCGAGGCTCGCACGATGGGCGCGGGATCGCCCTCCAGGTAGCAGTGGATGGCGGGAAAGCGCACGTTGGGCGCCACGAGCGCCGCGCCCGGCGTGGAGCGTGAACGCGTACCGGCGGCCCTCCGCGTGGCGCCGCGCGCGCGACCTCGGCCGACGAGCCTCGCGCGTGATGCGCTCGGGCGAGAAGTAGGCCTCGATGCGGTTCCGCCGGTAGGAGTATAGGCGTCGCGCCAGCCGTCGAGCAGGTCGCCCGGCCGGCTCAGCTGGATACCGCTGCTGCTCGTCCCGCTCCACCCAGGACAGCTGCTCGAGCCGCTTCACGACGTTGTGGGCGTGTCCCAGGCTGACGTCCGCCGCCTTGGCCAGCTCCTCCAGCCGCCAGGCGTGCTGCGGATCGACGAGCAGCACCCGTGACGACGCGCGTGGCCCGTGGCGCGAACAGCGATTGCAGCGGCCGGGTCGAGGGACGGAGATTCGGCTTGCCGTCCTTCTCGATCAGCACGTTGTCGAACGACAGATAACAGTTGCCCGGAGAGGTCGAGATATCCCGAGGCCGCTTCGCTTGATGAGGGCCGCGCTCTGAGGGCTGATGTACGTCAGCCACGACGCGACGGGATAGGCGGCCGGGCAGGTCGCGCCGGACCTCGCCCAGTCGCGTGATCGCCTCCCGGATCTGGCGTGGCTGTCCGAGAGAACTGATTTCGACGATCAAGGCTCGGCTCCGGCGGTCCCGATCTTGAATTTGACCAGCAGATCAACAGTTTGCGTGCCGACACGGAAGTCCGGGATGCTCCTGCCAGCCGGTCGCTCGGGCAAAGAGGCTCCCGGAGCTCGCTGCCCGCCGAACTGCTTGATGTTGACCGATTTAGCCATCGTTTCACTTGTTCCATAGGTTTCAGCGTACTGCTGAAACAATACGAACAGATCGAAAGCTCAAGTCAAGCAAAAATCCCGGGAAAAATGGCGGGAGGGTCGCTACGAGCCCTGCTCGATGCCGTCCATGGTCTCGTCGTCGAGGCCGAAGTAGTGGCCGACCTCGTGGATCACCACGTCGCGGACGAGCTCGGCCATCTCCTCCGGGTCCCCGCAGTCCTCCTCGATGGGCCCCTGGTAGATGTGGATGGTATCGGGCAGGACATTGCCGTAGCCGGAGTCGCGCCGGGTGAGGTCGATTCCGCGGTAGAGGCCGTAGAGGGTGTCGGGCGGCTCGATGCCCATCTCGCGCAAGGGTCTCGTCGTCGGCCCAGTCCTCCACCACCACGGCGACGTTGGCGATGCTGGTCGCGGAAGCGGCGCGGGCAGCGCGACGCGAGGCCCGCTCGACCAGGGCCTCGAACTCGGGCGCGGGTCATGGCGGGAGCGGCGTGGGCGCGCGGGCTAGACGCCGCCGCACGCGCTCGACGTTGATGACGTCCTTGACCTCGCGGATGGCCTGCATGATGTCCTGCAGCTGCTGGAGGTCGTCCACCTCGACCACGAAGTGGTTGATGCCCTTGCGGTCGTCGGTGACGGTGATCTCGGCCTTGGTGATGTTGCCGTGCCGGGACGAGATGGCGGCGGTGATCTCGGCGAGGAGGCCCGGACGGTCGCGCCCGATGTAGACCGCGATGCTGCACCGGCCGCTTGGCCGGCTCGCCGCCGTCCCACTCCGACCGCGACGAGCCGCTCCTTGTCGAGCACGTTCTTGGCCACGGTCAGGCAGTCGCGCGCGTGCACGGTGAGGCCGCGGCCGCGCGTGATGAAGCCCACGATGCCGTCGCCCGGCACCGGCGAGCAGCACTTGCCGAAGCGCACGAGGAGGTCGTCCACGCCGCGGATGCGCACGGCGCCGTCGGTCTTGCGCGGCGCCTTCTGGCGGTCGTCCGGCGCTTGCTCGGCTCGTGGACGGCGGCCGGGGCGAGCTTGCCCAGCACCTGCTGCACCGAGGTCTTGCCGTAGCCGATGGAGGCCAGCAGGTCGTCCGCGGACGGGAAGCCCGAGCTCGGCGATGAGCTTCTTCATCTCGTCGGCGCCGAGCAGCGTCGGCGGGGACAGGCGGTACTTCTTCGCCTCGCGCTCGAACAGCTCGCGGCCCAGCTCGAGCGAGCGCGCGCGCTCCTCCACCTTGAGCCACTGGTTGATCTTGGCGCGCGCGCGGTTGGACTTGACGATCTTGAGCCAGTCGCGGCTCGGGTGCTGGCTGGGCGAGGCGACGACCTCGACGATGTCGCCCTGGCGGAGGGTGTAGCGCAGCGGCACGAGCTTGCCGTTGACCTTGGCGCCGACGCAGTGGTGGCCGACGTCGGTGTGCACGGCGTAGGCGAAGTCGATCGGGCGTGGCGCCCGTCGGGCAGCGCCTTGACGTCGCCCTTGGGCGTGAAGACGTAGACCTCGTCGGGGAAGAGGTCGAGCCGGACGGTGTCGAGGAACTCCTTGCGGGTCCTTGACCTCCTTCTGCGACTCCAGCGAGCTGCCGGAGCCACGTGAAGGCGTCGTCGAACTGGTCGCCGGTCGCTCCGTCTGCTCCTTGTAGAGCCAGTGGGCGGCGATGCCCTCCTCGGCGATGCGGTGCATCTCCTAGGTGCGGATCTGGATCTCCACCGGATCGCCCTTGGGCCCGATCACCGTGGTGTGGAGCGACTGGTACATGTTGACCTTGGGCATCGCGATGAAGTCCTTGAAGCGGCCGGGCACCGGCTTCCACAGCGAGTGGATCACGCCGAGCGCGCCGTAGCAGTCGCGCACCGGTCTTGGTGATGCACGCGCACGGCGGTGAGGTCGTAGATCTCGTCGAACTCGCGCCCGCCCTCGTGCATCTTCTTCCAGATCGAGTAGAAGTGCTTGGGCCGGCCGGCGATCTTGGACTCGATGCCGACCTCGCCCAGCTTGTCCTGGAGGATGGCGATGAGCTGGTTGATCTCGGCCTCGCGCTCGAGCCGCCGCTTGGCCACCCGCGCGCATCAGCTCCTGGTAGTCCTCGGGTGCAGCACGCGGAGCGCCAGGTCCTCGAGCTCGGCCTTGACCTTGGCCATGCCGAGCCGGTGGGCGAGCGGCGCGTAGATGTCGAGCGTCTCCTGGGCGATCTTCCTGGCCTTCTCGGCGGCAGGTAGTCGAGCGTCCGCATGTTGTGCAGGCGGTCGGCGAGCTTGATCATCAGCACGCGCAGGTCGCGCGCCATGGCCACCACCATCTTGCGGAAGTTCTCGGCCTGGCGCTCCTCGCGCGAGGAGAAGGCGAGCTTGCCGATCTTGGTGACGCCGTCGACCAGCTCGGCGATCTCGGCGCCGAACTCCCGCTGGAGATCCGTCCTTGGTGGCGCTGGTGTCCTCGAGCACGTCGTGGAGGAGGCCGGCGGTGACCGTGGTGACGTCCATCTTGAAGTTCACGAGGAGGCCGGCGACCTCGAGGGGGTGGGACAGGTACGGCTCGCCGGACGCGCGCTGCTGGCCCTCGATGCGAGCGCTCGGAGAAGCGGTAGGCGCGCGTGGACGAGGTCCAGGTCGGCGCCCGGCTGGTACTTCGGAATCTCCTCGATCAGCGTCTGGAGCTGGGTCAACCCGCGCCCTCCATGGGTTGACCACTGATTTTGCCACCAAAATCAGGCTTTTGCTACGACTTTCTTGCGACTTGCGCGGCAGCCTTCGCCCTCCGACCCAGCTCCGTGTCCAGTCCACGATCAGCGAGGCCGCCGCGATGTAGATGGTCGAGTAGGTGCCGGTGACGACGCCCGATGGTGAGGACGAAGGCCAGATCCTGCAGCACCTCGCCCCCGAAGAGGTAGAGCACGACGGTCGAGAAGAACGACGGTGAAGGGCGGTCAGCATGGTGCGGGACAGCGTCTGGTTGATCGCCGCTGTTGATCTAGGTCGGCGAAGGTCTGGCCCCTGCGGCGCCCTTGCCGCGGTTCTCGCGGATCCGGTCGAACGCGACGATGGTGTCGTTGACCGAGTAGCCGACGATGGTGAGGAGCGCGGCGAGCACGGGCAGCGACATCTCGCGGTTGCGTCAGCGACATGCGCGCCCAGGCATGACGAGCACGTCGTGGACGATGGCCGCCGACGCGAGGCCACGCCGCCCTTGAAGTCGAAGCGGATCGCGACGTAGATCAGGATGCCCGCCATGCTCGACGAGCACCGCGTAGAGCGCCTGGAGCTGCAGGTCGCGGCCCACCTGGGGCCCGACGAACTCCACGCGCCGGATCTCGAGCTCGGCCAGGCCTGGCCGCCTGGCCAGGGCGGCCTGGACCTGCGTGGTCGACCTCTCCCCGAGGCGGTCTGCGAGCGGCAGCCGGAGGATGTACTCGCGGGCGTCGCCGAACTGCTGGATGACGGCTCTCGCCGCAGCTTGATCGTCCTCGAGCGCCGCTGCCGGATCCGGTCCACCGGCACCGGCTTGCTCGAAGCGCGACCTGGATCGAGCGTGCCGCCGGTGAAGTCGATGCCGTAGCGCAGGCCGCCGCTGTCAGCCATGGATCCGAGCCGGCGATGAGGATGAAGCGCGATGGACAGCGATGTAGGCCCACCGGCGCCGGCCGATGAAGTCGTAGTTCGGGTCGTGGAAGAGCTGGATCATGTCGGACAGATCGACGCGACTCGACGCTGCCGGCGTGCCCATGTAGATGCAGGTCGAAGAGCAGGCGCGTGAAGAACACCGCGGTGAAGAGGCTGGCCGCGATGCCGATCGACGAGCGACACCGCGAAGCCCTTCACCGGCCCGGTGCCGAACTGGTAGAGGATGAGCCGCGACACCAGCACGGTGACGTGGGTGTCGATGACGGTCCGGAAGGCGCGCGAGAAGCCCGGCGTCGATGGCGCGCGCGCACCGTCTTGCCCGCCCGCAGCTCCTCGCGGATGCGCTCGAAGATGAGGATGTTGGTGTCCACCGCCATGCCGATGGTCAGCACGATCCCGGCGATGCCCGGCAGGGTGAGGCGTGGCGTGGAAGCCCGCCATGGCCGCGAGCAGGATGCAGCAGGTTGAGGCCGAGCGCCACGTCGGCGATGAGCCCGGAGAGCCGGTAGTAGACGAGCATGAAGACGACCACGCGCGGTCGGCGGCCAGCGATGGCGAGATGCCCTGGCGGATCGAGTCGGCGCCGAGCGACGGGCCCACCGTGCGCTCCTCGAGCACCTGCACCGGCGCGGGCAGCGGCGCCCGCCCGCAGCACGATGGCGAGGTCGGTGCGCCTCCTCGCTGGTGAAGCCGCCCGTGATCTGGGCCTGGCCCGGACGGGATCCGCTCCCGGATCACGCGGGGCCGAGTGGACGTTGCCGTCGAGGACGATGGCGAGCCGCTTGCCGACGTTGGCGTCGGTCAGCTCGACGAAGGCCTGCGCGCCCGCCGGCGTTGAACTCGACCGACACGTAGGGCTCGCTCGTGTTCTGGTCGATGGAGCACCGCGCGCGGTCGGACAGCGTCGGCGCCGGTGAGCAGCGCCTTCTTCTGGACCACGGTACGGGATCTTGCGCTCCTGCTTGGTCTCCTTGTCCACGCGCCGCTGGTAGAGGATCTCGTCGCCGTCGGGCGAGCCGCGCTCGCGCCGCGCCGGCTCCGGGTCGACGCGCTCGTCGACCAGCTTGAACTCGAGGAGCGCGGTCTTGCCGATGAGGGCCTTGGCGCGCTCGGGATCCTGCACGCCCGGGAGCTGGACGAGGATGCGATTGTCGCCCTGCTGCTGGATGGACGGCTCGGCCACGCCGAACTGGTCGACGCGGTTGCGGATGGTCTCGAGCCCTGCCGCGACGGCCAGCTCGCGCTGGGCGTGGTCACCTCGCGCGTGGGCGCATGGCGAGGACGAGCGCGCCCCGCCGCCTGGTCGGCCTCCTTCGGTCTCGAAGGTCGCCAGCTCGTCGGTCGACGGTCTGGCGCCGTGCCAGGTCTGAGCGGAGGCGAGCTGGACCACGAGCTCGGTGGTGCCCCGGCGCTCGACGCCGCGTGACCCCGATGCCCTTGCTTCTCCAGACTCGGCCGCGGACGGTGCTCCGCCGCCCGATCGACCTGCGCCTCCAGGGCCTTGTCGAGTCGATCACCCGAGCACGAGATGGATGCCGCCCTGGAGATCGAGGCCGAGATTGATGGTCGTGGCGGTTCGCGGGGAAGTGGGCGCCGAGTACCGGACAGCCGGGCGAGATGAGCGACGCGCCACGATGACCACGGCGACGATGCCGATCCGCAGCCAGAGTTTCGCCGCATCAGGCGTCGCCATCCTTCTCGCCCGTCGCGGGCACTGATGCGCCCGATGGCGGACCGGTCGAAGGTCAAGCTTCACCTGATCGGCCACCTTGCAGGGTGACGGTGTCGCTCGGTCAGGCCCGACGACCGTGCCGTGGAGGCCGCTCGACGGTCACCACGCGGTCGCCCTTCTTGATCGCGGCGAGCAGGCTCTCGCGCTCGCTTCTTCTGCTTCTGCTGGGGCCGGATGATCGAGGAAGTACATGATGGCGAACATGCCGACCATCAGCGGGCAGGATCGACATGATGCCGCCGCCGTTGCCGCTGCCGCCGGGCGGCGGCGCCATCGCGTACGCGAGATCCACCATGAAGCTCAAGCCTCCGTGTCGATCGTATCGGCGTCGGAGCCGCGCTGCGGATTCTACCCCATATCGCTCGAGAAACCGAGCGCGGAATGCCCCAAGCGCGCCCTCCGCGATCGCCGCGCGCATCGCCGCGCATGAGACGCAGATAGAAGGTGACGTTGTGGAGGGTGAGCAAGCCGATAGGCGAGGAGCTCGCGCGCCATGAAGAGGTGTCGCAGGTACGCCCGCGAGAAGCCGCGACACGCTTCGCACGCGCACTCCGGCGTCGAGCGGCGCGGGATCGCGCGCGAACGCGCGTTGCTGATCGTCGAGCGGACCGTCGCCGCGTGAAGGCCTGCCCGTTGCGTCGCGTTGCGCGTGGGCAGCACGCAGTCGAAGAGGTCCACGCCGCGCGCCACCGCCTCCACCAGGTCGGTCGGCTTGCCCACGCCCATCAGGTAGCGCGGGCCGGTCGTCGGCAGGAGCGCGCGCCGTCAGCTCGGCGATGCTCGTACAGCGAGCGGCTTGCGGCTCGCCCACCGCCGAGCCCGCCGATGGCGTAGCCGGGCAGGTCCAGCGCCACCGGCCTCCTCGGCGGCTCGCCGTCGCAGCGCTCGATACGATGCCGCCCTGCACGATGCCGAAGAGCGCCTCGGCTTCCGCCGGCCTCGGGCGTGCGCGGCCACCGAGCGCGCCAGCCACCGCAGCGTGCGCGCCAGCGAGCGCTCGGTCTCGGCGCGCGGTGGCCGGGATGCGCGCAGGCACTCGTCGAGCGGATGGATGATGTCGACGCCCAGCGCGCTGCTGGATCTCCACGCAGCGCTCGGGCGTGAGCAGTGCGGAGCGAGCCGTCGACGTGGGAGCGGAACTCCACGCCCTCCTCGCCGAGATGCCGGCAGCTTGGCGAGGCTGCAGCACCTGGAAGCCGCCGGAGTCGGTGAGGATGGGCCCGTCCCAGCCCATGAAGCGGTGCAGCCCGCCCAGCTCGCGCACCAGCTCGTGGCCGGGACGCAGGAGCAGGTGGTAGGTGTTGGCGAGCACGATCTGCGCGCCCGCGCCGCGGCAGGTCGTCGGGCGTCGAGGCTCTTGACGGTGCCCAGCGTGGCCACCGGCATGAAGGCGGGCGTGTCCACGGCGCCGTGCGGCGGTGAGCGAGCCGGCCGCGCGCGCGCGGCGCCGTCCGTCGGCCAGAGCTCGAAGCGCGAAGCCGCCCAGCGCCGCTCACTGGATCAGCATGGCGTCGCCGTAGGAGTAGAAGCGGTAGCCCGGCGGCGACGGCGTGGCGGTAGGCGGCCAGCATCGAGCTCGCGGCCCGCGAAGGCGGAGACCAGCACGAGCAGCGTCGAGCGCGGCAGGTGGAAGTTGGTGACGAGCGCGTCCACCGCGCGGAAGCGATGCGGCGGGGTGGATGAAGAGATCGGCGTCGCCCCGACCGGCGCGTCACGCCGGCCCGTCCACGTCCGCCGCCCACTCGAGCGCGCGGGTGGTGGTGGTGCCCACCGCGATCACCCGCCGGTTGGTCGCGCGGGCCCGATTGACCGCCGCGGCGGTGGCCGCGGGGATCTCCACCGCCTCCGCCTCCATGCGGTGCGCGTCCACCGTCGCGGTCCTCAGCGGCCGGAACGTCCCCGGACCCACGTGCAGCGTGAGCGTGCGCACCTCGGCGCCCCGCGCCCGGACGCGCTCGAGCAGCTCCGGCGTGAAGTGCAGGCCGGCGGTGGGCGCGGCCACCGAGCCGTCCTCGCGCGCGCGTAGACGGTCTGGTACCGCTCGCGATCATCGGGCTTGGGCGCGCCGTGCCGCAGGATATAGGGCGGCAGCGGCGGCAGGCCGTGTCGCTCCAGCAGCTCGCGCACGGGCCAGGGGGACTCGAGCGCCACCACGCGGCCGCCCGTCGCCGCTGCCCCACCACCGCGGCGTGCGCGACGCCCCGCCCAGCGCGATCCGCGCGCCGGCGCGGCAGCGGCGCGCCGGCCGCGCCAGCGCCTCCCAGCGGCCGGGCTCGAGCTCGGCGGAGCAGCAGGAGCTCCACCGGCCGGCCGTCCTCCGCGAGCGCGCCGAGCAGGCGCGCCGGGATCACCCGGCTCTCGTTGACGACGACGCAGTCGCCGGGGCGCAGCAGCTCCGGGAGATCAGCGAAGCGGCGGTCCGTCCAGCGCGCGCGGTCGCGATCCAGCACGAGCAGCCGCGAGGCGTCACGCGGGTGGCCGGCTCCTGCGCGATGGCCGAGGAGGGAAGATGGTAGTCGAACTGCGCGAGGTCCATCCGGCTTCGAAGTGTAGCAAATCACCCGATACGCGGCGCCGGGCGAGACCTCGAAATCGGGGCGCAGCAGTGATCACCTGGTCCGCCTCGTCGTAGGCCCCGAGGACGAGGACCTCGGAGACGAACGGCCCGATCCGCTTGGGTGGGAAGTTCACCACCGCGATGACCGCGGCGGCCGACCAGCTCGGCGATGGTGTAGCGCTGGGTGATCTGGGCGCTGGAGCGCTTGATGCCCAGCGGCCCGAAGTCCATCCAGAGCTGGTAGGCCGGGCGCCGGGCCTGCCGGGAACTCCTGGGCGTCGACCACCACGCCCACGCGCATGTCGACCTTCTCGAACTCGCCCCAGGAGAGCTCCATCACGGGGCGGCTCGCTTACGGGAGGGCGGCGAACTCGACGCCGGGGTAGTAGTACTGGACGATCTGGCGCGCGGTGTAGCCGAGCTGGGCCATGGTCTTGGCGCCCGCCTGATCCAGTCCGACCCCGTGGCCGTAGCCGCGCCCGGCGAAGCGGACCACGTTGCCGTCCACCGCCACCGCGAAGAGCGTGCTCTTGAGCACGTCGTAGCCGACCACGCGCCGGAAGTCGTTGCCCCGCAGGACGAGGGCTCTTCTCGTGCCCTGCACCGAGATCCGCGTGACGCGAAGCGAGACGCTGCCGCTCCAGCACGTCAGGGCGAGCACCCGGCCCACTCCGACGCCCCCGCGCTGCAGCGCCGCTTCCAGCGTCGCCAGCGGCATGTCGAGCGTCCAGCTGTGGTGCGGCGAGTCCGATGGGAACTCCACCCGCACCGGCGGCAACGCGGGCATGTTGGTCGCGGCGAAGACCGCCCGCGGGTCCTCGGTGGTGACCGCCGCTGTCGGTGTGGTAGAAGGCCGGGAAGAGCTCGCCCTCCCAGTGCAGCACCTGCCCGCGCGTCTCCGCACCGCGCGCCAGACCGGCGAGTCGGCGACTCACCGCGCCCGCGTACTGCTGGTGCAGCGGTCGGTGGCGACGATCTCGTACGGCTTGCTCGGCGTTGAGCCGCCGGTGGTAGGCAGCGTAGGTCCTGTGCCACGATGGCCTGGGCCTTGAGCATCTCCAGCGGCATGGTCGTCACCGGCCTCGGCCTGCACGCTGCCGGTCACGTACTCCTCCAGCGGGAGCTCGTTCACCACCATGAGGCCATCGCCGGTTCGGCGCGAGCTCGACCACGCCCGGGTAGTCGCTCCCCCACCCGCACCGCCGCCGTTGCGCGCGGCCACCACGCGCAGGGCCGTCGGCGCGCAACCCCTGGCGGCCGACGCCCCGAACCTCCGAGACCGGCGCCGCGCTCCCACGCGCGGATCCAGGTGGGGTGGCCGCCGATGAGCGGGCGGCCCGCGAGGTCGCTGCAACGCCAGGGGGCCGCCGCCCAGCTCGATGGAGTGCACGCCGTCGGCGAGCGCCACGCGGATGTCGTCGCCGGCCGCGAGCGCGCCGGCCCCGCCGGCGAAGATCGTGCGCCGCGAACCACGCCAGCGCGAGAATCAGCGCCGACCGAAGATGCGCGAAGATCACGGTGAGCACGATCGAGACGAGGAGCGAGGTGCCGAGGAGACGTAGGACGTTCAGCCGCCGCGCTCGATGTGGATGTCTCCGGGCAGTCGGCCGAGCCATGGCACCTTTCCTGTGAGGCTGCCCGCGAGCGAGCAGAGATTCCTCCCAGGAGTAGCATGACCGCGCCGAATCCAACGAGGATTTTGCCCAGATCCGTCATGCCAGCGGGAGCTCTCCCTGTCCGACCTCCCGCGACGCGGCCGCGCATAGCCGAGATGCGCGTAGGCGGCGCCGGTGGCCTTGCGGCCGCTGGGCGTCCGCACGATGAAGCCGACTTTCAGGCAGGAAGGGCTCCACCACCTCCGCGAGAGTCTCCCGCCTCGTCGTTGATGGTGGCGGCGATGGCCTCGAGCCCCGCGGGCCGCCGCTCGTACTGCTCGATGATCGGCGGCGAGGAAGCGCCGGTCGAGGCGGTCGAGCCCCGCCTCGTCCACCCCTCCCGGTCGAGCGCGTCGCGCGCGACCGCCGCGCGGTGACCACGCCCGTCGGCCTTGCACCTGCGCATAGTCGCGCACCCGCCGGAGCAGGCGGTTGGCGATGCGCGGCGTCCCGCGAGCGCGCCGCGCGATGGCCTCCGCGCCGCCGGGCCTCGAGCGGCGCTCCGAGGATGGACGCCGAGCCGCGTGACGATCGAGGCCAGATCCTCGAGCTCAGTAGAAGTCCAGGTGGTGGAAGATGCCGAAGCGCTCGCGCAGCGGCGAGCAGAGCATGCCGGGCCGCGTGGTCGCGCGCCCACCAGCGTGAAGGGCCGGAGCGGGATGCGCATGGTGCGGGCGTTGAGCCCCTTGTCCATGACGAAGTTGACCGGCGAAGTCCTCCATGGCGGGATAGAGGAGCTCCTCCACCACGCGCGGGAGCCGGTGGATCTCGTCGATGAAGAGGACGTCGCGCTCGCCCAGGTTGGTCAGGATGCCCATGAGGTCCGCGCCGCGCTCGAGCGAGGGACCGGCGGTGGTCACCATGCGCGGCGTTCATCTCGTTGGCCATGATGGTGGCCAGCGTGGTCTTGCCCGAGTCCCGGCGGGCCCGGAGAGCAGCACGTGATCCAGCGGCTCGCCGCGTCCGCGCGCCGCCTCCACCGAGATGCGCAGGCTCTCCACCGCCGCGCGCTGGCCCACGTACTCGTCCAGGCGCTGCGGGCCGGAGCTGCCGCTCGACCTGAGCCTCCTCGGGGAGGGCCACGCGGCTCATCACGCGCGCCTCGTCCGTCACCGGCCGCTCCCCGCCGCCGCTCGTCACCGGCTCGATAGATCTCGTCGAACAGCTCCTCGGGCGTCGTCACGCCCGGGCGGCGCCCGAGCGCCGCGCCGATGAGCGCGGCCGCCTCGCTCGGGCCGGTGGCCGAGCTGCTTGACCAGGACGTCGAAGACCATGCCGCGCAGACCTTCCTCGTCCGAGCGGCGGCGCAGGGCGGCCGGCCGGGACCGCGGCCCCCGCGTCCGCGAGGCAGCGCGAACTTCGCCACCTTGCTCGTAGAGCTGGGCCACGATGTTCTTGGCCTTCTGGGGCCCGATGCCGGGCAGGCGGCGCAGGTAGCCTTCGTCCTGCCGCGCGATGGCGGCCGCGATGTCGCCCGACCGGCGCGGCGAGCGCGCGCGCCGCCACCAGCGGGCCCACGTCCTTCACCGTGATCAGCTTCTCGAAGAACTCCTTGTCGAGCTCGGAGGTGAAGCCGATGAGCACCGGGCGCGGCTGATTCTGGGTGGCGTGGTAGTGGATGCGCCAGCGCCACCTCGTCGGCCGCCGTCGCCGTCGGCGCCGGCCACGTCCACCAGCGCCCTGCTGGGTCACCGGCGGCAGGAACACCTCGTAGCCCACGCCGGCGGCCTCGAGGATGACGCGGTCCTCGGACTTGCGCCCGCAGCGCGCCCGCGCAGCGAGGCGATCACGGCTGCGCCTCGCCGCCGGCGGCAGCGGCGACTCAGGATGCCCATGTTCGCTCGGCTCGCCTGCGGCTGCGCCTCGCCAGACTCGGAGATCGCTCAGCTCGCCTGCGGCTGCGCCTCGCCAGACAAGTGCCCGCCCGGTGGGCGCGACCGGTGATGCGGGCCATCCCGGTCAGCGGCGAGACCGAGGGCGTCGGCCACGTGCGATGGGCGCGGCAGCTCCTTCGAGCCCGAGCAAGGTCTGCACGCGCCGCTGCATCTGGGCCTTGCCCGCCGCGCCGTTGCCGGTGATGGCGCGCTTCGACCTCCGGACGCCGAGCGCGCGAGCACGGTGACGCCGAGCTGGCGCGCGGCGAGATAGATGACGCCGCGAGCGTGCCCCATGAGGATGGCGGTGCGGGGAACTTGTACTCGGTGTAGAGGTCCTCGACCACGACCAGGCCCGGGCGCGCGTTCGGTCGATCAGCCGGTGCACCGCGCCGTGGATGGCGTTGAGACGGGCCTCGAGGGCTGCCCGGCGGCGGTGCTGATCACGCCCGCGTCGATCACCGTGAAGCCGTGCCCATCGGCCTCGAGCACGCCGAAGCCGGTGTCGACGAGCCCCGGATCCACCCCATGACCCGCAGCGCGCTAGGCCGCGGAGATGGCGTCGAGGACCTCGTCGGCGAATGTCGTAGTTCGAGTAGACGGCCTGGACGTCGTCCTGCTCCTCGAGGGCCTCGATGAGCCGCAGCAGCGCCGCGGCATCCTTGCCCTCCACGCGCACGGTGGACTGCGGGATCATGGCCGCGGCGGCCTCGAGCACCGGGACGCCCTGCCCCTCCAGCGCGCTGCCGCACCGCCTCCATTTCATCAGCGGCCGTCGTGATCTCGAAAGCTTTTTCCACCCGCTTCACGTCCACCGCGCCGGCGTCGAGCGCCTTCTCGAGGAGATCGTCCTCCTTGATCCGCTCGGCGTCCACCTGCGATCACGCCGCGCCGGTCGAACATCCACGCCACGCAGCCCGACGGTGCCCATGCGGCCGCTGTTCTTCTCGAAGGTGTGCCGCAGCTCCGGCCCGGTGCGGTTCTTGTTGTCGGTGAGGACCCGAATCAGCACCGCCACCCCGCCGGGCCCGTAGCCCTCGTAGGTGATCTCCTCGTAGCTCTCGCCGGGAGCTCGCCGGTGCCCTTCTGGATGGCGCGCTTGACGTTGTCGGCGGGCATGTTGGCCGCCTTGGCCGACTCCGATCGCCGCCTTGAGGCGCAGCGTTGCCCTTGGGGTCGCCGCCCGCCGTTGCGCGCCGCCACCGTGATCTCCCGGAGGATCTTCGAGAAGAGCTTCCCCCGCTGGACGTCGGTCTTGCCCTTCTTCCGCTTGATCTGCGACCACCGTGAATGTCCCGACATGGCCCCTCACCTTCCCTCGTTGATGGATGCCTTGAGCGCCTTCACCCGCGCCAGCCGTCGCTCCCGCCGTCCCACCGCTTCCTCCCAGCGCCGCCGCTCCTCCGGGCGTGGCCGGCGTGATACGGCGGGCAGGGCCGCGGCCGGAGATCCGGGCCCCAGGTGCACGAAGGTCAGGTACGCGGTGCAGGCGTGGCGTGATCTCGCCCGTCATCGGCACCTCGGTGAGCACCTTCACCCCACCTCGAGGGAGGAGGTCCCCACATGGTTCAGCGCCGCCTCTGAACGTCACCACCTCGTGCGTCGAGATGGGCGAGTAGAAGCTCGAGCGCGTCCAGGCACGCGGTCATGACCAGCCCGCGGGTGTAGCGCATGGAGAGGATGCCGCCCGCCTCGTCCAGGTCCATCAGCAGCTTGCCCGGAAACATGGTGGTGCCGAAGAGCGTGTCCTCCGGCAGCACGGACCGGCTGGACTCGAACCGCCATCGCAGCTCTGCGGTCCCGTCGTCGGCGACGTCGCGGGCTGCTCGCCGCGCGCCGCTGGAGCCGTTCCAGCCGGTGCCGCCGCCGCGCCTGGGCCGCCTCGAACAGCGCCGCCTCGTCCGCGCCCCGCGGGACGATGCGCCTCGGGCACCGGCACCGGCCGGATGCGCTCGTCGACCTTGACGAAGACGAGGTGCGAGGACAGCGTCACCGCGCGGGCCCCGGTGACGACGTTCTCGGAGTAAGACCCGCACGCCCACCTCGAGCGAGCAGCGACCGACGAACTCGACCTGGGCCCGCAGCACCGCCACCTCGCCCACCTTCACCGGATGGAGGAAGTCGATGTCGTCCATGGCCCCGAGCACGACGTTCCCCTGGCCACCCGCGACGCGGCGATGGTCCCGACGGTGGCGATCCACTGCATCATCCGCCCGCCATGTATCTGCCCGGGGCGCCCGCGTGCTCGGGGAACACCCACTGGACCATCTCGGTCACGGTGTCGGCGATTGAGGGCATCGGTCAGCCGCGAAGCGTGCGCAACTCCCTCGTGTTTCTACCATGTGGCCCGTTCTCAAGTCCAGCCGGGTGCGCGGCCGACGCGTCACGGGCGCGCGCCCGCATCGACGAGCGCGCGATCGAGGCCGGTGGAAGCCGCTCGGGTGCAATCGGAGGTTGCGCACCTCGGGCCGCACCACCATCCAGTGCAGCCGAACGTAGAGGGAAGCCAGGGCGCCTCGTCCGGCGAGCATGGCCTGGGCGCGGGCGTAGACGCGCTGGCGCTCGAGACGGCCGGAGAGCTGGCTCCCCGGATGAGGAGATCGTCCAGGCGGGGATCCCGGAAGAACGAGAGGTTCGACGCCCGCGACCCCTTGTGGGCGCCTTCGCTGGTGGAGAGCGGGTAGAGGAGGAGGTGAGGGTCACCGCCGTCGCCCGCTGCCTCCGCCAGGACCATCTGATGCTCTCCGTTCTGCGCGAGCCGGAGGCGCGTCGGTCGGCGGCGGCGTCGACACCGTGAGGTTCACGCCATTGGAGGCCAGCGTGCTCCGCAGCGACACCGCGACGCGCGCCCCGTCGAGCGGCGGCGCCAGCGGCGTCACCAGCAGGGCCACCGAGATCGCGCGCGCCGCCCCCCTCGGTGAAGAGCCGGCGCGCGGTCTCCCCGCGGCCGTCGGCGGCGGGCGCCGGCCCCGGCACATGGCCCCACATCCCCGGCGGCAACATGGTCGTCAGCGGGATGGCCACGGGGTCGAGCGCGCGAGCGATCGCGGATTGCTCGAGGGCGACGGCGACACCCTGTCGAATGCGGCGGCGCGCGAACGGCTCACGCTCGGTCTGCATCGCCAGATAGCCGATGCGCCAACCAGGTACCGCCAGCGCCCCGGCCAGCCGCGACGGTCCGGCCACGGGCACGTACGCGTCGAGAGCCCGCGCGTCCAGGTCGGCGAGGGCGCGCGCCTCGTCGGCCTGCTCGACGAGCAAGAGCCGGCTCGAACGGGCGGACCCACCCCAGTAGGCGGGATTGGCCTCGAGCGTCACTCGACCGGGCACGCTCTCGGCGAGAAGGTAGGGGCCGGTTCCCACCCATCGCGTCGAGCCGTCGGCCGCGGTGGTCACCCGCGCGATGCCGAGCGCGGGATGTGCGAGCACGGTCAGGAGCGGCGCGTAGGGCAGCGCGAGCACGATTTGCACCGTCCGTGGATCCGGCACCCGCACCGCCTTGACGACGCCGGGGGTCCCGCGGAGGAGACGCGGGACCATCAAATTGCTGGCGGGCAAATCGCTGGCGGGCAAATTGCTGGCGGGGGCTTGATGGCGGACGCGCCGGCGGCGCCCGCGAACAGCACGCGCTCCAGGCTGGCCGCCACCTCGGCGGCCGCCAGGGCGGTGCCGTCGTGGAATCGCACGCCCTCACGCAGGCGAAACGACCACGTGAGGCCGTCGCGGGACACCTTCCATTGCGTGGCCAGCGCGGGTTCGATGTCGCTCGATCCCTCGCGGTACTGAAGCAGGGAGTCGAAGAGCTGGCGCACCAGCAGGCCGGCGGACGGATCGGCGGCGAGCGCGGGATCCAGGGTGGCCGGCAGGGCCGGCACCGCCACTCGGAGGAGGCCTCCCTGGGCGCCGGCGAGCCCTGGATCGAGGAGCACCGCCAGAGCGCAGGCCAATGCGGCGCGCGGGCCGGCGAAACGCATGTCGTAGTTATACGCCTGAACCCACGGCGCCGCGATGCTCGACGAAGCGGCAAATTTTCGTCCGCCCGACGGCACTTTTTGGAGCGGTGGCGGGCCGAAAGGGCCGGTGCGGCCCCGAGAAACACGCCATCTGCCCGGATACACTCACCTCCGTGCTTCGACCAAACGTGGCACCGAACTTGCCCTCGGAGGATGGATGAGTAGGCACAGGAAGCCGATCGACGCAAGAGCGGCTTTCGTGGTGGCGAGGAACCGGGTTGATCGACAGGATGTTTGACACGGTGAGCGGTGGTGTACGGAGTCGGGCCGAGCAAGGAAACGTCAAATGAATTCGGTGGATGTGAACGATGGTTCAGGGCCTATTCCCTTGACTTGCTGCGAAACCGACCCCTATACTGAGGTCGCGCGTGGGGACTTTCGCCCCCGATGGGCGCGCCTGACGCGAAGCCCGCTGAGTCACCGAGAAAGGAACGGGCGGACATGAAGGAGTTCGAGAAGAAACCGAACCCGAGCCGAGAGCCTTCCTCCGAAGGCATGAAAGGGCTCGTCCAAGTTCCTTCCCATGACCGACTCGAATTATCGCCGGCGCCTCACCGAGTACGAGGTGCAGGTGCAGGACCTCCAGGCCTACGTGCGGTCGCTCGAGGCCGAGACGGTCCGCCTGCGCAAGAAGGTCGAGGATGCGCCGAAGGAGGTCGATGGTCCTCGAGAACAAGCTGCGCGAGGCCAATCGCCAGCTCGTTCAGGCCTTCAACCAGAACGAGAAGCTCGTCAACGCCCTCTACGAGGCGCGCGAGCAGATCACGTCGCTTCAAGGAGGAGGTCGACAAGCTCTGCGCGCCGCCGTCCACGTACGGCGTGTACCTGTCCGCTCAACGAGGACGGCGACCGTCAATATCCTGTCGCAGGGCCGCAAGGTGAAGGTGAACCTGCACCCGTCGCATCAAGGCCGAGGACATCAAGCCCGGCCAGGAGCTCGTGCTGAACGAAGGGCTCAACGTCGTCGAGACGGCCGGCTACGAGATCCAGGGCGAAGTCGTCATCCTCAAGGAGCTGCTCGACGAGGCCCGCGCGGTGGTCACGCCTGCGCGCGGACGAGGACAAGGTCGGCATCATCGCCGATCCCCTCCGCACCGTGAAGCTCAAGGTCGGCGACCACATCCTCGATGGACGGCAAGAGCGGCTACCTGCTCGAGAAGCTCCCCAAGAGCGAGGTGGAAGACCTCGCCCTCGAGGAAGTGCCGGACATCAGCTACGAGGACATCGGCGGGCTCACCACCCAGATCGAGACCATCAAGGACGCGGTGGAGCTGCCCTACCTCTACGCGCGACTACTACAAGGAGCACCACCTCGCGCCGCCCAAGGGCGTGCTGCTCTACGGCCCTCCCGGCTGCGGCAAGACCATGATCGCCAAGGCGGTGGCCAACAACCTCGCCGCCCGCATCTCCGAGAAGCGCGGGCGAGAAGGTCAAGGGCTTCTTCCTCAACATCAAGGGCCCCGAGCTGCTCAACAAGTACGTGGGCGAGACGGAGCGCAAGATCCGCGAGATCTTCATCAAGGCCCGCGGAGAAGGCGGCCGAGGACGTGCCGGTGGTGGTCTTCTTCGACGAGATGGACGCGCTGTTCCGCACGCGGGGCTCCGGCATCTCCTCGGACGTGGAGACCACCATCGTGCCGCAGCTCCTCGCCGAGATCGACGGCGTCGAGCACCTCCGGAACGTGATCGTGATCGGCGCCTCGAACCGGCAGGATCTCATCGACCCGGCCATCCTGCGGCCGGGCCGGCTCGACGTGAAGATCAAGATCGAGCGGCCGGACGGGGCGGCGGCGGTGGACATCTTCAACAAGTACATGACCGCCGATCTGCCCATCCACGAGGACGAGCTGCGCCAGAACGGCGGCGACGTCCAGGCGCCGGTGGACCGCATGATCGCCGCCACCGTGGAAGAGATGTACAACCTCGGCGAGGAGAACCGCTTCCTCGAGGTCACCTACGCCAACGGCGACAAGGAGGTCCTCTACTTCAAGGACTTCTCCTCGGGGGCCATGATCGAGTCCATCGTGCGGCGGGCCAAGAAGCTCGCGCTCAAGCGCTACATCCAGACCGGCGAGAAGGGCATCAGGATCGAGGACCTGCTCAACGCCGTCCGCGAGGAGTTCAAGGAGAACGAGGACCTGCCCAACACGACCAATCCCGACGACTGGGCCAAGATCGCCGGCAAGAAGGGCGAGCGGATCGTCTACGTCAAGCCGCTCATGGGCGAGACGAAGGAGAAGCAGCGCGACCGTCGAGACAGATCATCAACACCGGCCAGTATCTGTAGGAATCGAACGGCGGCGGGGGCCTCGCGCCCCGCCGCTCCCCACCCACCGCCCGCCGTGGCCGGGTGCTGTCGGCGGAGGGCGAGTCACCGTCCGCGACCGGGGCTTCATGGCGCTTCCGAAGGTGATGGGAATCGAGACCGAGTACGGCATCACGGTCAAGAATCAGCCCGACTTCAACCCGATCCTGTCCTCGCTCCTGCTGATCAACTCCTACGAGACCTATCGGTCCTCCCGCATCCGCTGGGACTACGAGGCGGAGAGCCCGCTGCGCGACGCGCGCGGCTTCGAGTACATGCCGAGGACAAGGACGTCCCCTCGAAGGAGGAATCGCGCCTCATCAACCTGATCCTGTCCAACGGGGCGCGCTTCTACGTGGACCACGCGCATCCGGAGTACTCCTCGCCGGAGACGACCAATCCGCGCGACTGCGTGATCTGGGACCGGGCCGGGGAGCGCATCCTCGACCTCGCGCGGACCCGGGCGGAGGCGGTATCGCCGCCCGAGCAGCGCATCCTCATCTACAAGAACAACACCGACTCCAAGGGCAACTCCTACGGCACCCACGAGAACTACCTCATGGACCGCAAGGTGCCCTTCGCGCGCATCGTCCAGCACCTCATGCCCTTCTTCGTGAGCCGGCAGATCTACTGCGGGGCGGGCAAGGTGGGGGCCGAGAACAACACCGAGCACTGCGACTTCCAGATCTCCCAGCGGGCGGACTTCCTCGAGACCGAGGTGGGGCTGGAGACCATGCACAGCCGCCCCATCATCAACACCCGGGACGAGCCGCACGCGGATCCCGAGAAGTACCGGCGGCTGCACGTCATCGTGGGCGACGCCAACATGAGCGAGGTCTCCACCTACCTCAAGTGCGGCACCATGGCCCATCGTGCTGCAGCATGATCGAGGACGACTGTCATCGACACGGATCTCTCCCTCGAGAATCCCGTGCTCAGCCTACCGCAAGGTCTCGCGCGACCTCTCCTGCCGGGAGACGCTCAAGCTCAAGGACGGCCGCGACGCTCACCGCCGGTGGAGATCCAGCGGGAGTTCCTCGGCCTGGCCCGTCGGTACTACCGACCGCAAGGCGGCCGAGCCCTGGGTGGACGGACGTCCTCGCCCGCTGGGAGCTCGATGCTCGACCGCGCTGGGCCGCGATCCCATGAGCCTGCGACCGCGAGATCGACTGGGTCATCAAGCGCGAGCTCATCGAGACGCTACATGTGCCAAGCACGTCGCTCGAGTGGTCCGACTCGCGGGTGGCGATGATCGACCTCCAGTACCACGACATCCGGCCCGGCAAGGGCCTCTTCTACAAGCTCGAGGAGTCCGACGCGGTGGAGCGGCTGGTCACCGAGGACGAGGTGACCAAGGCCATCTACGACCCGCCCAAGGACACGCGCGCGTACTTCCGCGGGCATGTGCCTGCAGAAGTACTCGGACGAGGTGGTGTCGGCCTCGTGGGACTCGGTGATCTTCGACCTCAAGGAAGGCCCGCTGAAGAAGATCTTCATGCTGGAGCCGCTGCGCGGCACGGAGGCGCACGTGCGCCAGCTCTTCGCCGAATCACCGACCGCCGGCAGACCTGCTGCGGAACCTCGGCAAGCCGGCGGGCGACGTGACTGACGCCCGAGCGCTGGCAGAGCCGCCTTCTTCGACTATTCGACACGTCGAGCTTCGCGGATGTCCTGCGTCAGTCCGCGCCGCACCTGCTCCCGCCGCCGAGCCCGGCGCGCGGTCAGCCGCGCGAGGGCAGGCTGGCCTGAGCGTGCCGCACGGCACCACCGTGCTCGCCCTGCGCTATCGCGACGGCGTGATCATGGCGGGCGACCGCCAGGCCAGCGAGGGCTATCAGGTGGCCTCACCGGCGCATCGAGAAGATCTTCAAGTCCGACGACCTGTCCGCGGCATGGGCATCGCCGGCGCGGCCGGGCCGGCCATGGAGATGGCCCGCCTCTTCCAGACCGAGCTCGAGCACTACGAGAAGGTGGAGGGCGAGAACCTCTCGCTCGACGGCAAGGCCAATCAAGCTCGGCGCAGATGATCCGCATGAACCTGCCCATGGCCATGCAGGGCCTGGTGGTGGTGCCCGATCTTCGCCGGCTTCGACGAGCGGGCGGGGGTGGGCCGGCTCTTCAAGTACGACGTCACCGGCGGCCGCTACGAGGAGACCGACTACTTCGCCCAGGGCTCCGGGGGCAAGGACGCGCGCGACTCGCTGAAGAAGCGCTTCCGGCGCGACATGATCCAGGACGAGGCGGTGCGGGTGGCGCATCGAGGCGCTCATGGACGCCGCCGACGAGGACCTCGGCACGGGCGGGCCCGACCTCCAGCGCGGCATCTTCCCGACGGTGAAGACCATCACCCGCTCCGGCTTCGGCGACGTGCCGGACGACGAGGTCCGCCGGCATCTGCGAGGCCATCCTCGCCGAGCGGGGGCGCGACTGTAATGCCGCTGCCGTACTACGTCATCGCCGGAACAGATGATGAAGGACAAGGCGGAGTATGCCCGCAAGGGCATCTCCCGCGGCAAGGCCATCGTGGCCCTCGAGTACCGCGACGGCATCCTCCTCGTCGCCGAGAATCCCTCGACGCTCCTCCACAAGATCTCGGAGATCTACGACCGCATCGCCTTCGCCGGGGTGGGCAAGTACAACGAGTTCGAGAACCTCCGGGTGGCCGGGGTGCGTCACGCCGACGTCAAGGGCTACTCCTACAGCCGCGGCGACGTGAGCGCCAAGTCGCTCGCCAACGCCTACTCGCAGGCCCTCGGCAACATCTTCACCCAGGACATCAAGCCTTTCGAGGTGGAGGTGCTGGTGGTGGAGGTCGGCGACGTGAGCAGCACGAAGAACGAGATCTACCACATCCTGTACGACGGCACCATCGAGGACGAGAAGAACTACGCGGCCATGGGCGGGCAGTCCGACGAGATCCGGCGCTACCTCAAGGACAATTTCCAGGAAGGGCTCGACTCTCGCGGGCGCCGTCCAGCTCGGCGTGCGCGCCCTCATGGTGACGCCAGAACAAGACGCTGACGGAGCGCGACCTCGAGGTCGCCGTCCTCGACCGCGGCAAGGAGCGCCGGAAGTTTCGCCGCATCCCGCCCGAGGTGCTTCACCAGCTCATCGCCGACGGCGCGTGAGCACCGCCTGCCGGAATAGTTGCCCTCGGCCCTCCGCCTGTTAGGCTGAGTCCCACATGAAGCGGCGGATCTTCGGCCTCGAGAACGAGTACGGCCTGACCTGCACCCTCAACGGCCAGCGCCGCCTCTCGCCCGACAACGTCGCCCGCTACCTCTTCGAGAAGGTCATCCCCGGGGCGCGCAACGCCAACGTCTTCCTCGAGAACGGCGCGCGGCTCTACCTCGACACCGGCTTCCATCCCGAGTACGCCACTCCCGAGTGCGACGACATCACCGAGCTCGTCATCCACGACAAGGCGGGCGAGCGTATCGTCGAGGACCTCCTGCACCAGGCGGAGAAGCGGCTGCGCGAGGACGGCATCTCCGGCAACATCCTCCTCTTCAAGAACAACACCGACTCGGCGGGAAACTCCTACGGCTGCCACGAGAACTACCTGGTGAGCCGGGACGTGTCCTTCCAGCGGCTGGCCGAAGGCGCTCATCCCCTTCTTCGTGACCCGCCAGATCTTCGCGGGCGCGGGCAAGGTGCTCCAGACGCCGCGGGGCTTCCACTACTGCCTGTCGCAGCGCGCCCAGCACATCTGCCAGGAGATCTCGGGCGCCACCACCTCGTCGCGCTCCATCATCAACACCCGCGACGAGCCGCACGCCGACGCCGAGAAGTACCGCCGCCTCCACGTCATCGTGGGCGACTCGAACATGTCCGAGGTCGCGACCTATCTCAAGGTCGGCACCACCGCCCTCCTCCTCGACATGATCGAGGACGGCTTCTTCGACAAGGACTACAGCCTGCAGTCGCCGGTGCAGGCCATCCGTGACATCAGCCACGATCCCACGCTGCGGGAGACGGTCCGGCTCAAGGACGGGCGGACCATCACTCGCCCTCCAGCTCCAGACCGAGTACCTCGAGCACGCCACCCGCTACGTCCAGACCATCGACGCCGACCCCGTCACCCTGGACGTGCTCGCGCGCTGGACGCGAGTGATCGAGGCGCTCCACGGCGATCCCATGGAGCTCCATCGCGAGGTGGACTGGGTCATCAAGAAGCGCATCATCGAGTCCTTCATGGAGAAGCATCGCCTCTCGTGGCGCGATCCCAAGGTGTCGCTGATGGACCTGCAGTACCACGACATCCGCCCCCACAAGGGCTGTACTTCCAGCTCGTCAAGCACGACATGGTCGATCGCATCACGAGCGACGACCTGATCGAGCGCGCCAAGCACGTGCCCCCGCAGACGACACGGGCGCGCCTGCGCGGCGAGTTCATCCGGCAGGCGAACCTCAAGGGCAAGGACTACCGCGTGGACTGGGTCTACCTGAAGCTCAACGACCCGGAGCGCGAGACCATCCTCTGCAAGGACCCGTTCCAGAGTCACGACGAGCGGGTGGAGCGCCTGATCCGCTCTTTCTAGCACCGCGTCGTCGGATCGGACCGATGTCCATGAGCCTCACCTCCGAAATCATCCTCGCCCTCGTCGCCGGAAAGTACGGCGATCCCTTCGCGGCCCTCGGGCCTCACGCCTCGCGCGCGGGCAGCGTCACCGTGCGCGCCTTCCTGCCCGGAGCGACGGAGGTCGCGGCGGTGACCGAGAGCGGCCTGCCTCACCCGCTCAAGCTCCTCCATCCGGAGGGCCTCTGGGAAGGTGTCATGCCGGGCCGGCGCCCCCGTGACCTACCGCCTCCGCGTCACCTACGACCACGGCCACACCGTGGACATCGAGGATCCGTACCGGTTTCCCTCGACCCTGTCCGGCTTCGACCTCCACCTGCTCGGCGAGGGCACGCACTACCGCGTCTACGACAAGCTCGGCGCGCATGCCGCGACCATCGACGGGGTGACCGGCGTCATCTTCGCCGTATGGGCGCCCAATGCGAAGCGCGTGAGCGTGGTCGGCGACTGGAACGCGTGGGACGGACGACGGCACCCGATGCGGCTCCACCCCGGCAACGGCCTCTGGGAGCTTTTTCTCCCCGCGGTGTCCGAAGGCGCCCGCTACAAGTTCGAGATTCTCTCAGGCTCGGGCGCGCCCCTCGCCCTCAAGAGCGATCCGTATGCCTTCGGCTTCGAGCCGGACGAGCCGCGCACGGCCTCCGTCGTCGAGCGTCTCGACGGCTACGCCTGGGGCGACGAAGCCTGGCTCGGCGAGCGGGTGAGCCGGCAGGCCCTCGACGCGCCCATGAGCGTGTACGAGGTGCACCTGGGCTCGTGGCGGCGCGTGCCGGATGACGGCTATCGCTCCCTCGACTACCGCGAAGCGGCCGACCAGCTCGCGGACTACGTGACGGCCATGGGCTTCACCCACGTCGAGCTCCTCCCCTGATGGAGCACCCCTACTACGGGTCGTGGGGCTATCAGACGCTCGGCTACTACGCGCCCACCCGGCGCTACGGCCGGCCCCACGACTTCATGGCCCTCGTGGATCGGCTCCACCAGCGCGGCATCGGCGTCATTCTCGACTGGGTGCCCGCCCACTTCCCGCGCGATCCGCACGGGCTCGCCTACTTCGACGGCACTCATCTCTTCGAGCACGCCGACCCGCGGGAGCGCGAGCATCCCGACTGGGGCACCCGCGTCTTCAACTACGGCCGCCGCGAGGTGGCCAACTTCCTCATCGGCAACGCCCTGTTCTGGCTCGAGCGTTATCACGTGGACGGCCTGCGCGTGGACGCGGTGGCCTCCATGATCTACCGCGACTACTCGCGCAAGGCGGGCGAGTGGGTGCCCAACGTGTACGGCGGGCGCGAGAACCTGGAAGCCATCGCCTTTCTCAAGCGCCTCAACGAGGTGGTCTACGCGACTCACCCCGGCGTGACCACGGTGGCCGAGGAATCCACGTCCTGGCCCATGGTGTCCCGTCCCGTGCACCTGGGCGGGCTCGGCTTCGGCTTCAAGTGGAACATGGGGTGGATGCACGACGTGCTCGACTACCTGCGCCACGAGCCCGTTCATCGCAAGTACCATCACAACCAGCTCACCTTCGGCATGCTCTACGCGTGGTCGGAGAACTTCGTCCTGCCCCTCTCCCACGACGAGGTCGTCCACGGCAAGGGCTCGCTCATCGCCAAGATGCCCGGCGACGACTGGCAGCGCTTCGCCAACCTCCGTCTCCTCTACGCGTTCATGTGGGCGTATCCGGGGAAGAAGCTGCTCTTCATGGGGGCGAGTTCGGCCAGTCCGCGGAATGGAACCACGACCGCAGCCTCGACTGGCATCTCCTCGATATGGGGCCCTACCATCGCGGCCTCCAGCGCCTGGTGGCCGACCTGAATCGCGTGTACCGGGCCGAACCGTCGCTCCACGAGCGCGACTGCGAGTCGGACGGCTTCGCCTGGATGGACTGTAGCGATGCCGTCCAGAGCGTGGTCGCCTTCGCCCGCTTCGCCCGGGATCGCCGCCGTCTCGCCCTGTGCGTCTGCAATTTCACGCCGGTGCCGCGCCACGAGTACCGCATCGGCGTGCCGCAGCCCGGCTACTACCGCGAGGTGCTCAACAGCGACGGCGCCGTTTACGGGGAGCGATGTCGGCAACGGCGGAGGCGTCCCCAGCGAGCCTCTCCCGTGGCACGGCCAGCCCCATTCCATCCGCCTCACCCTGCCTCCCCTCGGCGCGGTCTGGCTCACCCCGGTGGAAGGCTAGGCCGTGGCCGCCTCGCCCATTCAGACCCGCCCGGGCCGTCCCTACCCTCTGGGCGCGACCTGGGACGGCACGGGGGTGAACTTCGCGCTCTTCAGCGAGCACGCCACCGGCGTCGATCTGTGCCTCTTCGACGCCAAGGATCCCTCGCGGGAGACGCGCCGCATCGCCGTCACCGAGCGCACCGATCAGATCTGGCACGTCTATCTGCCCGAGGCGCGGCCCGGCCTCCTCTACGGCTACCGCGTGTTCGGCCGCTACGCGCCCGCGGAAGGGCACCGGTTCAATCCGGCCAAGGTCCTTCTCGATCCCTACGCCAAGGCCATCGCGGGCAAGGTCAAGTGGAGCGACGCCCTCTTCGGCTTTCGCCCCGACGCGGGGCCGGACACTGCGCGACAGCGCGCCCTTCATGCCCAAGTGCGTGGTGGTGGAAACGGCCTTCTCGTGGGGCGACGACAAGCTCTTGCGGACACCGTGGCACGAGACGGTCATCTACGAGGTGCACGTCAAGGGTTTCACCGCGCGCCATCCGCAGATCGCCCCGGAGCTCCGCGGCACCTACGCGGCCCTCGCCTCCCCGCCCGCCCTCGAGCATCTCCGGCGCCTGGGCGTGACCGCCGTCGAGCTGCTGCCCGTCCACCACTCCGTGACGGAGCGGCACCTGGAGGAGCGCGGGCTCACCAACTACTGGGGCTACAACTCCATCGGCTTTCTCGCCCCCGACTCCGCGCTTCGCGTCGACGGGCGTGCGCGGGGAGCAGGTGGCGGAATTCAAGACCATGGTCGAAGCGCCTGCACGAGGCGGGCATCGAGGTCATCCTCGACGTGGTGTACAACCACACCGCCGAGGGCAACCACCTCGGGCCCACCCTCTGCTTCCGCGGCATCGACAACGCGGCCTACTATCGGCTCGAGGGAGCGGACCGCGAGCTACTATCGCGACTACACGGGCTGCGGCAACACCCTCGACCTGACCCACCCGCGCTCGCTCCAGCTCCTCATGGACAGCCTGCGCTACTGGGTGCTCGACATGCACGTGGACGGCTTCCGCTTCGATCTCGCCTCCGCCCTCGCCCGCGAGCTCCACGACGTGGATCGCCTTTCCTCCTTCTTCGACGTGATCCACCAGGACCCCGTCATCTCCCAGGTGAAGCTCATCGCCGAGCCCTGGGACCTCGGGGAGGGCGGGTACCAGGTGGGCAACTTTCCTCCGGGCTGGGCGGAGTGGAACGGGCGCTACCGCGACACCATACGCCGCTACTGGAAGGGCGACGGGGGCCAGGTGGGCGAGCTCGCCTATCGCCTCACCGGCTCCAGCGATCTCTACGAGCAGGGCGGCCGGCGCCCCTCGGCCAGCATCAACTTCGTCACCGCCCACGACGGCTTCACTCTCGCCGACCTCGTCACCTACACGCGCAAGCGGAACGCGGCCAACGGGGAGGACAATCGCGACGGGAGCGACGAGAACTTCGCCACCAACTGCGGCATCGAGGGACCCACCGACGATCTCGCCGTGCGCACTCTTCCGCGAGCGGCAACAGCGGAACTTCCTCGCCACCCTCCTCCTCTCCCAAGGGAGTGCCCATGCTCTCGGGGGGCGACGAGCTCGGGCGGACCCAGCGCGGCAACAACAACGCCTACTGCCAGGACGGCGAGCTCACGTGGTTCTCCTGGCCGGCCACCGGAACGGCCGCCCGGCTGCTCGACTTCACGCGCCGGCTCATCCGTCTCCGCCTCGACCATCCCGTGTTCAGGCGGCGCCGGTTTCTTCCAGGGCCGGCGGATCCAGGGCTCGGCGGTCAAGGACCTGTCGTGGCTCCAGCCGGACGGGGCGGAGATGACCGACGAGGAGTGGAACAACGGGCAGAGCCGCTGCCTCGGCCTGCAGCTCGCGGGGGACGCCATCGAGGAGATCGACGACGAAGGCCTTCCCATACGGGACGACACCTTCCTCATCCTGCTCGAACGCGGACGACCTCGCTCTGCCCTTCGTCCTGCCCAACCATCAGCCGCGCATCGAGTGGGAGGTCGTGCTCGACACCCGCGACTGGGACCTCGTCCCCGCGGAGCGACTCTACAAGGGCGGCGAGCCCTATCCGCTCGAAGGACACACGCTGGCCGTGCTCCGCCAGCGAGCGAAGGAGCCTGCGTGATGGCCGACCTGCCCGAGTTCGAATCCGAGATGCACCGCACCGCGGTGGCGCAGCTCGATCGGGTGGCGGAGCGCCTGGACCTGGATCACGACACGCACATCCGGCTTCGCTACCCGCGGCGCGCCTCGTGGTGTCCGTCCCCGTGCGCATGGACGACGGGCGGACGGAAGTCTTCATGGGCTACCGCGTCCATCACAACACCGCCCTCGGCCCCACCAAGGGCGGCCTGCGCTACGACGCCGACGTGAACATGGGCGAGGTGACCGCGCTCTCCATGCTCATGACCTGGAAGTGCGCGCTCATGGGCCTCCCCTACGGCGGGGCCAAAGGCGGCGTGCGGTGCACGCCCCGCTCCATGTCCCGCCACGAGCTCGAAGCGCTCACCCGTCGCTATACGGCGGAGATCATGCTGTTCATCGGCCCCGACCTCGACATTCCCGCGCCCGATCTCGGCACCGACGAGCAGACCATGGCCTGGATGATGGACACCTACTCCATGACCCAGGGCCGCAGCGTGCCCGGCGTGGTCACGGGCAAGCCCCTCATCGTCGGCGGCTCGGCGGGACAGGCGCGAGGCGACGGGGCGCGGCATCGTCTACGTGCTCTACCAGGCCCTCCACAGCCTGGGCGAGGAGCTCAAGGGCAAGACGGTGGTCGTCCAGGGCTTCGGCAACGTGGGCGGCACGGCCGCGCGCATCCTCTGGCGCGACGGCGCCGTCATCCAGGCGGTGAGCGACTACAAGGGCGGCGTGTGGAACAGCCAGGGGCTCGACATCCGTCTCCTCGAGGAGCACGTGAAGGAGTCGGGCAGCGTGGTGGGCTTCCCGGGGCGGACCCCATCTCCAATTCCGACATCATCGAGCAGCCGTGCGACATCCTGCTCCCCGCCGCCACCGGCTCCCAGATCCGGGAGGACAATGCCCACAAGATCCAGGCCCGCCTCATCATCGAAGGGGCCAACGGCCCCACCACCCCCGAAGCGGACACGATCCTGCGCGCCCGCGAGCGTCATCGTCGTTCCCGATATCCTCGCCAACGCGGGCGGCGTGGTCGTCTCCTACTTCGAGTGGGTCCAGGGTCTCCAGTTCTACTTCTGGAAGGAGTCCGAGATCATCGCGCGCCTGCAGGAGATCATGACCCGCGCCTTCACCCGCGTGTGGAACGTCTCGAAGCGGGAGAACGTGGACCTGCGCACGGCCGCCCTCATGGAAGGCGTGCGCCGCGTGGCCGACGCGCATCAGATCCGCGGCCTGTATCCGTAGCTGATCCGCCCGCGAGCGCGGGCAACCAGAGTAGGATGGGCGATGCCGTGAGCCCAGCGCCCAGCTCGCCCGCCCCTTCCCGCGCTTCGCCCGCCTCTCCGGTGGTCGAGCTGATCGAGGCACGCAAGCGCTACGGTCCGGTGGAGGCCCTGCGCGGAATCACCCTCACCATACAGACGGGCGAGATCGTGGCCATGCTCGGCCCGAACGGCGCGGGCAAGACCACCTCCATCAGTCTGATGCTGGGGCTGCGCCAGCCCACGGGAGGCACCGTCCGGCTCTTCGGCCTCCCTCCCACCGACCGCCGCGCGCGCAGTCGCGCCGGGGTCATGCTGCAGGAGTCGGGCACCCCGGAGTGCTCACCGTTCGTGAGCTCATCGAGCTCTTCCGCACCTACTATCCATCTCCCCTGCCCGCCGATCGGGCCATCGCCATGGCCGGTCTCGCCGACAAGGCGGACGCGCGAATCGTCACCCTGTCCGGAGGTCAGCGCCAACGCCTCTACTTCGCCCTGGCCATCTGTGGCAATCCCGACGTGCTCTTCCTCGACGAGCCCTCCGTCGGCATGGACGTCGAGGCCCGACGCGCCTTCGTGGCGAGCACCCAAGCCCTCGCCGACGCGGGCAAGACCATCGTGTTCACCACGCACTATCTCAAGGAGGCCGAGGAGCTGGCCCGGCGCATCGTGGTCGTCGACCAGGGGCTGGTCATCGCCGACGCCGCGCCGCGCGAGCTCATGTCCAAGGTCGCGGCGAAGCGCGTGAGCTTCGCGGTGACGCAGCCGCTCCCCGCCGACACCTTCGCCGGTCTGGCCGTCTCCGCGCTCGACGCCTCCAATCATCGCGTCCGCTTCCTCACCAGTGAGCCGGAGACGGTCCTGCGCACGCTCTTCGAGCGCGGCGTCGCCATGCGCGACCTCGAAGTGGCGGGGGCGGACCTCGAAGAGGCTTTCCTGAGCCTCACCCACCACCGGGGACAGCCCTGATGGCTCCCCTTCTGCAAATGCTCCTCGCCCAGACGCGGAGCGAGATGCTCAGGCGCTGGCGCACCCCGGCCTTCAGCCTGACCAACCTCGTCCTCCCCGTGCTCTTCTTCACCTTCTTCGGGCTGCCCTTCGCCCGGCAGACACTGCCGAACGGCACCAGCGTGGGCGCCTACCTCCTCGCCTCGTTCGCCGCCTACGCGGTGGGCAGCGTCATGGTCTACGGCTTCGGGATCGGTGTGGCCATCGAGCGCGGGATGAAGGTCGACGTGCTCATGCGCGCGACCCCCTTGCCCCCGCCGTGGCCATCCTGGCCAAGGTGCTCAACGCGCTCGCCTTCTCCCTCCTGTCCATCGTGGTTCTCATCGTGTACGGCATCGTGGTGGGCGGGGTCCGGCAGGACGTCGCGCGTGTGGATCAACATCATCGTGCGGCTCCTCGCGGGATCGCTCCCCTTCATCGCGCTGGGCTTCGCCATCGGCTACGGCTCCGGCCCCAACACTGCCCCGCCCTCGCGAACCTGATCTACCTGCCCCTGTCCTTCGCCTCGGGCCTGTTCATGCCACTCCACCAGCTCCCCGGCTTCGTGCAGCGGATCGCGCCCTATCTGCCCTCCTATCACTACGGCCAGCTCGCCTGGAGCGCGGTGGGCGCGCCGTCCGAACCGCTCCTCACCAGCCTCGCCTGGCTGACCGGCTATGCCGTCCTCTTCCTCGCGGTGACGGCCCGGGTCTACCGGCGCGAGCAATCACTGAAATTCGCCTGAGGTGATGGCATGACCGATTCGAGCTTCGATCTGATCGTGGTGGGGGCGGAGTCTTCGGCCTGAGCACCGCCCTCGAGGCGGGCCGACGGCGGCGCAAGACGCTGGTGGTGGACCGGCGGATGGTGCCGAATCCCATCGCCGCCTCCTTCGGCCCCTCGCGGAAGATCCGCTCCACGTATCTCGACCCGCACTACACGCGCCTCGCCCTCGAGGCCATGGCCGCGTGGCGACAGATCGAAGCCGAGACGGGGACGGAGCTCTACGTGGCCGACGGCAACCTGAGCGTGAGCGACGGAACCACCGACGCCCACCTCGAGGACCTCGCGGTCAACGCCCGACGCGGCGGGGCCAAGGTCCGCTGGCTCGACGCGGCCGACCTGCGCCGTGAGTACCCGCAGTTTCGCCCGGGGCGACGCGGCCTCCTCGAGGAGGAGGCGGGCTTTCTGCGCGCCACCGACTGCGTAGCCGCCCTGCGCCGGCTTGCCGAGCGGGCGGGCGTGGAGTTCGCCACGGGAAGCGACGCCGCCGTCGAGTCCGTGGCGGGCGGCGTGGCCGTGCGCACGGGGACGGCGACGCATCGCGCTCCCCAGGTGGTGGTGGCGGCCGGCGGCTGGTCGAAGCGTCTCTTTCCCGAGTTGCAGGCCAGCCTCTGGCAGTGCCAGCAGGGCATCATGTATCTCGAGGGGGTCTCCGCGGAGTTCTGCCGGCCCGCCTTCGTCCCCTACTCCGCTCCGAGCACGGGCTTCTACGGCTTCCCCGCCGAGCCGGGACGCGTGGGCCTCAGGTCGCTCGCCATCTCGTCACCGATCCCATCGACGATCCGGACTTCGACCGGCGCACCACGCCGCCGGGATTTGTCGAGGGGCGAGCGAGTTCGTGCGGAGCTGGTTCGGTCTCGATCCCGCCCACTATCGCGTGACCTACGACAGCTGCATGTACAACCTCTCCACGAGCACCGACTTCCTGCTCGACTTCCATCCCGACATGCCCGGGGTCTTCCTCGCCACCGCCGGCTCGGGGCATGGGTTCAAGTTCGGGTCTATCCTGGGCAAGATCGTGCTCGATCGCCTCGATGGCGTGCCGAGCGAGCGGTGGGCGCCCCAGTTCTCCTACGAGTCCTTCCGCACCGCCGCCTCGCGGCCGCGGCTGCTCTGATCGATAGTCAGGCGTCGGGGCCGTCCACCGAGCCACGATGATCGTTGCGCGAGCGACCCAGGACGACGTTCAGCCGACGGCGAGGCAGCGCGAGGAATGCCGCGGGGGCGCCCGGCGTCAGAGCTCCGCGACGTCGACGGCCTGGCCGGACTGGGCGCTCTTGGTCACCGCGTCCGTGAACTCCATGTAGCGGACCCCGTCCTCGAAGTTCGTGTGCGTCACCTTCTCCCGGCCGCGGATGGCGTTGACGAACTCCTCCTCCACGCGCCAGCCCACGCGCTTCTCGGCGGGAATGGGAATCTCGCGCAGCTCCTTGTCGCCCCGCCGGCCCCCGGAGAGGCGCTTGGCGTCCGCCTCGATACGGAGGGTGCCCTCGCTGCCGAAGATCCACGCCTGGGGCGCGGGCGAGAGCCCGGTGATCGCGCTGAAGCGCAGATGGGCCACCGCCCCGCTCTTGAGGGTGGCGAGGATGTCCACGTGCTCGGGCACCTTCACGTCGTGCCAGGCCCCGCTCGTCGTCGCGCCGGCGCGGCACGGCGATCTTGGTCATGGTCATCACGCGGCGGGCCGGACCGACCCAGCGCATCATGGCTTCGTACCAGATGCCCATGTTGAGGATGTTGTGGCCGCTCCGTGAGATGTCGTGGCGCCAGTGCAGGGGCCCGTCGGGACTCACGAAGCTCCCCTGGCTCCCCTGGAGCTCGACGGAGAGGACCTCGCCCGCATAGCCCTCGGCGAGGCGGGCCTTCACCGCGGGATCGACCTCGAGGGTGTGGGGCGCCGGCACGATCTGGGCCACCAGATTGGGCTTGGCCCGCGAGGCCGCGAGCATGCGCCGGCCTTCCGCGGCGTTCATGGCCATGCGCGCCTCGCAGAGCACGTGCTTGCCCGCGTCGAGAGCGGCCAGGGTCATCTCGCAGTGCGTGTATGGCCACGTCCCGATGCACACCGCGTCGATGTCCTTGGCCTCGATGATCTCGCGCCAGTCGCCGTGGACCCTGCCGATGCCGAACTCCTTGGCCACGCGCTCGCCCGACTCCTTGAGCGGTTGGCCACCGCCGTCAGCTCCACGCCGGGCTGCGCCTTGAGGTTGGGGACGTGAAACTTGCGGCTGTTCGCGCCTGCTCCGATGAAGCCCACGCGGATCTTTTGGTCTGTCATGGCCGGGATGGTATCAGAAACTCTCCCTCGCGTACAGCCCGCCCGTGTGGCCGCCTCCTCGCTACCCCTGACCTCCCGCGCGCACGTCCTGGCGGAGTTGCGCGACCTGCTGGGGAGGCCGAAGAGGCGCACGTTGTCACCGGGGCGGAACCTAGTATCCGCGGACGGATGAAGCAGCACCTCGCCCGTGCTCCGCGTGATCGCGGTCACGGTGACCCCGAAGCGCTCACGGATCCGCGCCTCGCGCAGGAGACTGGTCGGCGAGACGCCCGGCGTCGATGGTGATCTCGCGCACCTGGGGCAAGGGGCGCTTCGTCCGTGGCGGCCACGGGGGCGGCGTCCATCGCGCTACGAAAGCGCTCGAGGTAGTCGAGGGCCCGCTCGCGCGGCACGGCGAGCGTGCGCAGGGCGTGGCGGATCAGGTGGAGGCCGCCTCCAGCTCAGGCTGGATGACCTCGGTGGCTCCCGCCGCCATCAGCCGCTCCCGTGCCTCGGCGCGATCCGAGCGCGCCAGGATGGCCATGGTGGCATTCATGCGTCGCAGCTGGCGGACGACGACCTCGGCGCGGTCGCTCTCCGGAATCACGACCACGGCCAGCCGCGCCTCCCCGGCGTGCGCCGCGGCGAGGACGGCGTGCTGGGAGGCATCGCCGAAGATCGCCGTGATGCCTCGCGCGCGCAGCCCCTTGACGATGTCCGGATCGGTCTCGATGGCCACGTACCTGGTCTCGAACGTCTCGAGCGCCTCCGCCACCGCGCTGCCCACTCGACCGTAGCCGCACACCACGACGCCGGCGGAGTCTCCTCCCGCGGCGCTCGCGCTTCCGGGGCCGTCCCCGCGAGACGCAGACGCGCCGCGCCGATCCAGCCCGGAGCGTAGCGGACGAGGGCGGCGTTGATGAGGATGGTGATGAGGGCGGCGGCGAGGGTGGCGTTGTAGACGTCCTCTCCCACGAGATCGGCCTGGCGGGCGACCTGGACGAGGATGAACGAGAACTCGCCGATCTGGGTGAGGCCCACGCCCACGAGCAGCGCGGTGGGGACACGGGTGACGGAACGTCCACACCACGACCGTCCACGATCACCAGCTTGCCCACCACCACCAGCGCCACCATCACCGCGAGCAGGGAGAAGTTGCGCACGACGGTGCCGGGGTCGATGAGGGCCCCGACCGGTCACGAAGAAGAGGGCCACGAAGACGTCGCGGAGGCCCAGCACGCGGGCACAGCAATTCGTGGGCATAGTCCGACTCGCTGATGAGCAGGCCGGCGAGGAACGCTCCCAGGGCCAGGGAGAGGCCCGCGGCCTGCGTCACCGCCGCCGTGCCGAGGGCGAGGGCGAGGGTCACGAGGAGGAAGCAGCTCCTCGCTGCGCGTCCGCGCCACGTAGGTGAGGATCGGCGGCACGATCTTGTGCGGCGAGATAGAAGAACGGCACCAGGATGAGGGCGGCGAGCCCGAGGGCGCGCGCGATCGCCCCAGCCGCGCGGCGCGTCGACGGACCCGAAGGTCGGGATGAGGACGATGAGCACCACCACCGCCAGGTCTTCCACGAGCGTGATCCCGATCATGATGCGGCCGTGCCGCGACTGGAGCTGGCCGGAATCCGATGAGCAGGCGCGCGAGGACCATGGTGCTCGCCACCGACACCACGATGCCGACGATCGCCCCTGCAGCAGGGGCCAGCCCATGACGGCGGCCGTCCCCATGCCGAGGGCGATGGAGAGCAAGATGCCGAGGGGCCGCCGAGAATGGCCACGCCCTTGACCGCGCAGAGAGATCGCGCAGCGAGAACTCCACGCCGATCGAGAACATGAGGAGGACGACGCCGATCTCGGCGAAGAGCTCGAAGGTGTGCAGGTCGGAAACGGAGGGTCCCGGCGTGAAGGGGCCGATCAGGATGCCGCCGAGGACGTACCCGAGGATGAGGGGCTGCCGGGTCGCCCACGCGGCGGTGCCGCCGAGGACGGCGGCGACGAAGACGTAGGCGAGATCCCGGAAAAACAGCACGTCGCCGGCCATGGCGAGCGGATGATAGCACGGCGTCGCGATGGCCCACTCGGCGGCTGCGCCGGCGCGGGCCCGGCCCGCGATCGCTCACCGCGCGGGGAAAGCCGAAATACTACTCGCTCGCCCGCTCCGGACCCGACAGGGTGGCGCCCCCGTCCACCACGAGCGTCTGCCCCGTGATGTAGCGCGCGTGATCCGACATGAGGAAGCGCACGGCCTGGCCGATGTCCCAGCCCGTCCCTTCGATCTGCAGGGTGGACGCGCGCCGGCGCCGGTCGCGCGCCTCCGGGCTCATGCCGCGCTGATACACCATGGGCGTGTACATGGGCCCCGGGGCGACGCAGTTCACGCGCACCCCGTCGCGCCCGTGATCCACGGCCATGGCGCGGGTGAGGGCGATGACCGCGCCCTTGGAGGCCGAGTACACGGTGAGCCCGCGCGGGCGCAGGGCGGAGATCGACGACACGTTCGACGATGGCGCCGCCGCCCCCGCGGATCATGGCGGGAATGGCGTGCTTGCGTCGCCAGGAACATCGTCTCGACGTTGACCTGCATCACCCGCCGCCAGTTCTCCTGCGTCTCGTCCACGACGGAGCCGCGGCTGCCGATACCGACGTTGTTGTCGAGGAAGTCGAGGCGGCCGAAGCGGTCGAGGGCGGTCTTGACCATGGCCGCGCAGTCCTCATCGCGAGTGAGATCGGCTTCGAGGGCGATGGCCTCGCCTCCATCGTCCTTGATCATCGCCACCGTCTTCGTCGGCGAGATCGAGCGATTTGTCCACCACGATGACCCGGGTGCCCGCGCGGGCGAGGAGGATGGCGGCGGCCCGACCGTTGCCGATGCCCGCCCCGGCCGCTCCCCGCCGGTGACGATGGCGACCTTCCCCGCGAGCCCTCGGTCGTCAGGCGCTGGCTACGGTGGCCATGGCGGCTCAGGCGGGCCACGCCGGCGCGTGGGTGCCCAGGGGCACCGACGGGCGCGACCAGAACGCGGGCGTCTCGGAGAAGCCGCGCGGCGGGCACCACGTGGCGGAGCGGGCCGAAGGGCGAATCCATGTCCGCGATGAGATCCTGCACGTCGTCCAGCGAGAGATCGCGGGTTCGCCGTCCGTCCACGCGCCCGAGCGCCGTCGACCCATCGCCCCGTCTGGGCCAGCGACACGCGGACGAGGTAGCTGCCGCCCTCGCGGGCGCGGCGGGCCAGCGCCACCTGCGCGCCGAACGCGGCCAGATAGCCGGTGCCGTGGTCCACCACCTGGGCGGGCAGAGTGCTGCGGCCCCTCCGCGCCCACGGCCATCCCCTGCTCCTGGGCCATGCCGCTCACCGACTGGATGATGGTCTCGAAGCCGCGTCGCTCGCGCCAGGGCCCGGCGTGACTGAAGGCGGACAGCGTCACGTACACGATGCCCGGCCGGATCCGGGCCGCGTCCTCGGGAGCCAGGCCGAGACGGGCGAGCGCGCCCGGACGATAGGACTGGCAGAAGACGTCGGCGTCGCGGAGGAGGGCGCGGAGCCTGCTCGGCATCCGCCGGCCTCGCCGCAGGTCGAGCGAGGTGGAGAGCTTGCCGAAGCCCGTGTCCACCACGAGCCCGGCAGGTTGGGCAGATGACGCGAGCTGACCACCAGCACGTCCGGCGCCGTAGGCGGCGAGGGTGCGGCCGCACACCGGCCCCGCGATCACGCGGGTCAGATCGAGCACGCGGATGCCGGACAGGGCGCGCGATCCCGCGCCGGCGCGGCTCGGCGGCGCCTCGCCGATCTTCACGATCTCGAGGAGCGGCAGCGTGGCCACCGTCGGCGCCCTGGGGGTGCGCCTGCCACTCCGCGCGCGAGCGCACCATGCCCGTGGGCAGGCCCGCCGCCGCGAAGGCGTTCTCGAGGTCGCCGGCCTTCCACGTCCTCCACCGCCGCCGCCGACTCCTTCGCGAGTCGCCGCACAGCCCAGCAGCTTGATGGCGCCGTCATGGTGATGCGGCATGTTGGAGTGGATCTGGATCCAGCGCCCGTCGCCCGCCTGGTAGAAGCCGAAGACGGGATCGCGGCGATGGAGATCCTTCTGGTCCGGCGCGCGGAGGTAGCGCTCGCTCCGGAAGGCGGCCACGGCGGAGCGGAGATCCACGGAGACGGACTGACCCCGGCCCGTACGCGGCGCGCCAGAGCTCGCTCGCGCGCGAGGGCGCTGGCCCCGATCACCGCGGAGGCCGCGGTGCCGATCTTGAAGTCCGTGGGCAGGAGGGGATCCGCGCCGGTGAGGGTCACGCGCTCGAGGGCGGCGGGGTCGCAGCCCCCGATCCTCCACAGATCCTCGAGAGCACGGAAGGCGTCGGTCGGCATGGTCAGGCGGTAGTGTACCGGAAAAGGGCGGGCGCTATCCGGCCGGCTCGCCCGCGTTCACCGCGAGGACCTGTCCCGATATGCTCCGCGCCATGTCGCTACAGAAGAACACGGTGGCGTCCACGATGTCGTCGGCGGTGACCATGCGCTTGAGGGGCGACCGCTCGACCATGGCCTTGCGCATCTGCTCCACGGAGATCCCGCGTACCTGCGCCTGCCCGGCGATCACGCGGTCGATGCGATCGCCCTCCACCGCCCCGGGGCGACACAGTTCACCCGGATATTGTGCTCGGCCAGCTCGAGGGCCATGCCGTAGGTCATGCCCACCTGTCCCGCCTTGGCCGAGCAGTAGCCGATGCGATAGGGCAGGCCCCGGCGGCCCGCGCCCGAGGAGATGTTCACGATGGCGCCGCCGCCCCCTTGATCATCTCGGGCACGACGAAGCGCATGCAGAGATAGGAGCTGGTGAGGCAGGAGTCGATGGTGTAGCGCCAGTCCTCCATCGAGTAGTCCTGCACGGGCTTGGTGACGCCGCCGTCGCCGGCATTGTTGACCAGCGTGTCGATCTTGCCGAACTCCTTGGCGCCCGCGGCGACGAGGCGGCGGACCTCGTCCTCCTGCGCGGCGTCGCAGGTCACGGCGATGGCCCGGCCTCCCCGCCTTCACCTGCCCCACCGTCTCCTTCACGAGATCTCCCGAGCGCGCGGCGCAGACGACGCGCCGCGCCCTCGCGGGCGAAGCGCAGGCTCAGGGCGCGGCCGATGCCCTTGGAGGCGCCGGTGATGATGGCCACCTTTCCGTCCAGCAGGCCCATGTCAGTCTCCGTTGACCACGTGTGATGCGGGTGGCGGCGCGCCGGTCATTCCTTGGCCGGTCATTCCTTGGCCGCCCAGGCATCCCACATGCGGGCGCCGAATCCGAGCGAGGTCTCCACGTCCTCTTCGAGCAGGTAGCCGTCGGCGGCCAGCGCCTCCGCCGCCTTCCTCACGCGGGCCAGATAGTCCTCGCGCGAGGCGTAGCGCTCGGCGATGGCAGGGCGCGGATCGCCCGCCGCCTCACGCTCGGCGCGCGTGCGCGCGAAGGGCAGCGTGCTCCCCGCGAAGTAGAGAATCTGGTCGACCCCCGCTCTCGGGATGACGGAGATTCCAGCCGGTGTGGGTGGCGAGGGGCACCGTCTGCTCGGGCACGGCGATGCCCGCGCGCTCGTTGCCGTCCTCGTTCACCGCGCTCACGCCGATTGCCATAGACGCGGTCCGGGCTTGGGGGCAGCGTCGAGAAGTCCTGGCGCTGCGCCCGCACCTGATGCCGCGGATAGCCGGCCCCGGGGATCTTGTCGAAGGTGGTCTCGAGCGCGGACGGATCGACGGCGGTGCCGTCGGCGATCCGCGGGTGACGGCTCGGCGGCGGCGGCACGCCTTCCGTGACCCAGCGATCGAGGTTGCGCGAGGGCCGCGCGAAGCAGCCGCCCGTAGTTGACCACGCCGCGCAGATTGCGGGCGCGCTCCGTCCAGCCCCGCGGGTCGGCGGCCACGGTGGCCGCGTCGGCGGGCGGCCAGATGCCGAGGCCGTGCTCGGTGCCGCTCCAGTGATACACGCGCACGTCGGGACCGTGCTCCACATCGCGCGTGCCCGCGGGATCGGTGTGGATGAGCGAGGCGTCGCCGCGGTGGTACTCGAACCCGGTGTTCGTGTAGAAGACCTTGAGCCCGCCGCGCGGCTCGACCTGGAAAGGCAGGAACACGTCCATCATCTCCGGCCGGTCCTTCGAGTTCTGCCCGAAGCGGTCGTTGAACTCGCCGAGCATCGCCCCCGCCACGTTGGCGATGATGCCGTCGAGGGCACGCCGGCCGCTCTCGTCCACGTTCAGATCGTGGTGGATCATGGTGCGGAGGAGGCGTCCCGTCTGCGAGCGACCATAGGCATAGGCGTGGCGGAGGGCGCCCGGCGCGGGATTCCCTCGGCCTCGCCGCCATGCTTGAGCCAGGCGACGCAGTCGCGGAGCGCGGCCATGCCGAGGCCGAGCACGCGGGCCCCACGCCGGTGTAGGCGAGCTGATAGAGCCGGCCCTTCTCGAAGCCGCCCTCCATGTAGATATGGCGGGGATCGGGGACCACGCGCCCGGCCTCCATGCGCGCGAAGCGCCAGCGGTCGCGGGGAATCACCTTCACCGGACCGTCGAAGAGGTCACGCACGACGAGGACGGCCTCCGTCTCGTCCAGATACGCCGCGGGATAGGGCTGATGCGCACGGTCCGAGAGGAGGAAATGCGGCACGTCCACCGGAGCCTGGAGCTGCACGTACACGCGCCCGGTGAAGCGCCGGCCATCGACGTCGAGCGCCTCCGGGGCCTCGAGACCCACCAGCCCCCGGATCTCGGGCGGGAGGTCACACTGCCAGCCGCACGAGGCGACGACCCAGCCGCGGCGCATCAGCCAGCCGTCGCCTGCGTCCACCGGCGGATGCGCGTCGCTGTTCGGCCCGAGGACCGGCCGGGTGGCGTGATTGAAGTCCGGGACGGTGACCTTGTTGCCTCGATTGACGACGTCGAGGATGAGTCGGCCGCTGATCTTCGACCGATCGACAGGGGCCAGGATGGAAACGTCCGAGACGAAGGTGACGCGGCCCGCCTGGTCTCTCGGCGCCAGCGCGACGTCGGTGATGGCCTTGTTCGCCGCGTGCTCCGGGTCGACCGCGAAGTGAAGCCGGCCCGCCAGCTCCTCGTAGGTACCGACGTCACCGAAGGCGCGCCCGCCCGCCAGGGGCGGCGCAGCATCACCTCAAAGCGCGTGACGGGCACGGATCCGCATCCGGTCTGAGTGGTCCATGGGGCACGATAGTGGGCCAGGGTGCCCCGATCCGTCAAGGCGGTCCGCCGGTCAGGCAGCTTCGCCGATCGTCACCTTCTCCATGAGGGCGCTCAGCGCGGGATCCGAGTACACGCCGAAGGCGTCGATGACGGTGGCCTTGAGCCCGCGCCGGCCCTCGATGCCGTAGACGATGGCCATGTCGTCGGGATCCGAGACGCCCTCGAAGCGGTAGACCTCGCGGATCACCAGGTCTTCCGCCCTGATCGGCTCACCCGTTCCGGTGGCACGCAATCCGCCGTTGATCACGCGCAGGCCCTCGGTGAAGCCGCGGCGCCCGAGCTCGTCGACCGCCCCCGCCACGCTCATGTACTCGGTCAACGGAGGCGTCGTCATGCTGTCGCGGGTGGTCTCCGGGGAGGTCATCAGATCGGGCATACGAGCTGGCCCAGCCGCGCGGTCAGCTTCGCATTCTCACGGTAGTCGACGGGCACGTCGACGATCGACGGCCCGTCGTGGGCCATGGCCTCGGCGAGGATCGGGCCGAGCTGGCGCGCCGAGTCCACGCGAAAGCCCTTGGCGCCGAAGGCCTGGGCGAGCTCGACGAAGTCCGGGTTGCCGAAGGTCACCCCCGACTCCCGCCCGAGGTGCGTCTGCTGCTTCCACTGGATCAGGTTGTAGCCGCCGTCGCGGAAGATCACGTTGACCACGGCGAGCCCGAGGCGCCGCGCCGTCTCGAGCTCCTGGCAGTTCATGAGGAAGCCGCCGTCTCCGCTCACCGCCACCACTTTCTTCTCTGGATGCACGAGCTTGGCCGAGATGGCGGCGGGCAGGGCGAAGCCCATGGCCGCGAAGCCATTCGAGATGAGCACGGTGTTCGGCTCGTACGCGGGGTAGGTGCGGGCGATCCAGAGCTTGTGCGAGCCCACGTCGGAGATGAGGATGTCCTCTCGTCCCATGTGGGCCCGGAGATCGCGCAGGATGCGCTGGGGCTTGAGGGGGAAGCTGTCGTCCGTCGAGCCCTCCTCGAGCTGCTCGAGGATGAAGCGCCGCAGCGTGAGGAAGGGCGCGGGGTCCTTCTCGCCCTTCACCAGGCCGTTGAGGAGCTCGAGCGCCTCCCGCACGTCGGCCACCACCTCGACCGCCGGCTGGTAGAAGCTGTCCACCTCGGCCGGAGTGAAGTCGACGTGGATGATGGGCTTCTTCCGGTCCGGGTTCCAGAACTTCGGCGCGTACTCGACCGGGTCATAGCCGACGGCGATGATCAGGTCGGCCTTGTCGAAGCCGCACGAGATGTAGTCCCGCGCCTGGAGCCCGGCCGAGAGCAGGCTGAGATCGTCGTCATACGGCATGGAGCCCTTGGCCATGAAGGTGTGCACGACCGGGATGCCGTGACCTCGCGCCAGCTCGCGCAGCTCCCTGGAGGCCCGCCGCGGATCACGCCATTGCCCAGCGAAGATCAGCGGGAAGGAGGCGGCCTCGATGAGGCGCGCCGCCGTCTGGAGGGCGAGCCGGTCCGGAGAGGGGCGGCGCGGGCGCTCCGTCGACAGGGGAGCGCCCTCCACCGTCTCGCCCGCCACGTCCTCCGGCACCTCGATGTGGCAGGCCCCCGGCTTCTCCGCCTCGGCGAGCTTGAACGCCTTGCGGATCACCTCGGGAATGACGGCCGCCGTCTCCACGTGGGTGTTCCACTTGGTGAGCGGCCTCAGGGTTTCCACGATGTCGACGTGCTGATGCGATTCCTTGTGCACCCGATCGCGCCCCGCCTGCCCGGAGATCGCCACGAGCGGGGCGCGGTCGAGATTGGCGTCGGCGACCCCGGTGGCGAGGTTGGTCGCCCCGGCCCCAGCGTGGCCAGACACACCCCTGCCCGTCCCGTGAGACGGCCATAGGCATCGGCCATGAAGGCCGCGCCCTGCTCGTGGCGCGTGGGGATGAAGGTGATCGGCGAGCCCAGGAGCGAGTCCAGGATGTCCAGGATCTCCTCGCCGGGCAGGCCGAAGACATAGCGGACGCCTTCGTTCTCCAGGCACTGGACGATGAGATCCGACGCCTTCATGGCGATCCCGGAGCTAGGCGATCCACACCGACTTGATGTTCACGAACTCCCGGATGCCGTATTCGGAGAGCTCCCGCCCGTAGCCGGAGCGCTTGATGCCGCCGAAGGGCAGGCGCGGATCCGACTTCACGATGCCGTTCACGAATATGGCGCCCGCTTCGATCTGGGCGGCCAGACGCTGCGCCCGCGCGCGGTCCTGGGTCCACAGCGACGCTCCGAGCCCGAAGGAGGAGTCATTGGCCAGGCGCACCGCGTCGCCTTCGTCCTTGGCCCGGATCACCGCGGCCACCGGGCCAAAGGTCTCCTCGTCGAAGGCCGGCATGCCCTTGTCCACCCCGGAGAGCAGGGTCGGCGGATAGATACGCGCCGGGCCCGGGCGGGATCTCGCCGCCCAGGAGCCGCTTGGCTCCGCGCTTGACCGACTCTTCTACCTGCCGGTGGAGATCGTCCCGCAAATCGACCCTCGCCTGCGGGCCGACCTGGGTGTCACGCGAAAGCGGGTCTCCCATCCTGCGCGAGCGGAGCTCGTCGGCGAAGCGCTTGAGGAACTCGTCGGCCACCGCCTCCACCACGATGAAGCGCTTGGCGGCGATACAGCTCTGGCCGCTATTGATGAGCCGTGCGTCCGCCGCGGCCTGCGCGGCCGCCGGCGAGGTCGGCATCGGCCAGGACCACGAAGGGATCGCTTCCGCCCAACTCGAGCACCGTCTTCTTCAGCTCCCGACCGGCCTGGCCCGGCCACGGCGCTGCCCGCACGCTCGCTCCCGGTGAGGGTGACGGCCACGATGCGTGGATCGGCGATGAGGCGGGTGACCGCGTCCGAGTCGATCAGCGGGGAAGAGAAGAGGCCCTCGGGGAAGCCGGCCGCGCGAAAGATCGCCTCGATGGCGAGCGCGCACCGCGGGACATTCGAGGCATGCTTCAGGATTCCCACGTTCCCGGCCATCAGCGCCGGAGCGGCAAAGCGGAAGACCTGCCAGAACGGGAAATTCCACGGCATGACGGCGAGGACTGGTCCGATGGGATCGAAGCGCACGTAGCTCTTCGAGGCATCCGTCTCGCGCGGCTGCTCGGCGAGAAATCCCTCGGCGTGATCCGCATAGTAGTCGCAGACGCTCGCGCACTTCTCGACCTCCGCCTCGCCCTGCGCGATGGGCTTGCCCATCTCGAGAGCCATGGTGCGCGCGTATCCGTCCTTGCCCGTGCGGAGGCACCCGCGCCGCCCCGCGCATCAGCTCCGCCCGTGCCGCGAAGGGCTCAGTCCGCCACTTGACGAATGCGGCGTGGGCTCGCGCCAGCATGCGTTCGAGGTCGGATGAAGAGGTCGCGCTGAACGTCTCGAGGATCTCGCCCGTCGCGGGATTGATGGACTGAATGCTCATCGCTGGTCTCCTTCCGCCCTCATTGTCCGGCCACCCCGTCCGCTGTCAACCGCTCTCTGTGTTAGGAAGCGTCTGCCGGCCCAAAGGGTGCGCCGCCGAGGGCAGGAACTTCCCGGTCACTTGGTCACGGTTCGCCACGGGTGATGGGGAGGGCCAGCCCAGCAGGAACCCAAAGCCCGAATGCTCCGAAAACTCACTCTCAGGCGATAATCATCCGATGGCATGGCTCATGCGTCTCTTCGCCCAGGCAAGACGCATGGCGATTGATCGCGAGATGGCCGGACAGCTCTACCCGGCGGGTTCCGGGCGGCGGTCGTCGTCCGCGGTCGTGCCCCGGCCCGCGGGCAGACGCCTGGGCGTTCTCTCCGTAACCGCGCTGGGCGTGGTCTTCGGCGACATCGGAACAAGTCCCCTCTACGCCTTCCGGGCCTGCTTCAGCCGGGAGATCGGCCTGCCGCGTGACCCCGCCACCATCTACGGCGTGCTATCGCTCATCGTCTGGTCGCTGATCCTGATTGTGAGCGTCAAGTACGTGCTGGTCATCATGCGCCTGGACAATCATGGAGAAGGCGGGATCCTCGCCCTGATCGCCCTGCTCCTCCAGAAAAGGCGCCGCGGCCTCCTCATCGGACTCGGGCTCTTCGGCGCGGCGCTCCTCTACGGAGACGGCATCATCACGCCGGCCATCTCCGTGCTCAGCGCCGTGGAAGGACTCGAGATCGCCGTCCCCGAGCTGCGCCACGTGGTGGTGCCCGCCACTCTCGTGATTCTCCTCGCGCTCTTCGTGTGCCAGCGCTACGGCACGGCGCGGGTGGGGGAGTCTTCGGGCCAATCATGATCGTGTGGTTCGCGACCATCGGGGCCCTCGGCGCCATCGAGATCGCCCACGCCCCGGAGATTCTCCTCGCCTTCAACCCGTGGCACGGCGTGCAGGTCTTCGCGCACCACCGCACCGCGGGATTTCTCGTCCTCGGCGCGGTGGTGCTCGCCATTACCGGCGCCGAGGCCCTGTACGCCGACATGGGTCACTTCGGCCGCCGCCCGATCCGGCTGGCGTGGTTCGCCGTCGTGCTGCCCGCGCTGCTCCTCAACTACTTCGGCCAGGGCGCCCTCCTGCTACGGATGCCGGAGGCGGTGGAGAATCCGTTCTATCTCCTGGCGCCCCGGTCCCTGCTCTATCCCCTGCTCGTCCTCGCCACGCTTGCCGCCATCGTCGCGTCCCAGGCCCTCATCTCGGGCGCCTTCTCCCTGACTCACCAATGCGTTCAGCTCCGCTACAGCCCTCGCGTATCGATCGTGCACACCTCGCGCTCGCAAGCCGGCCAGATCTACATCCCGTCCGTGAACACGACCCTCATGGTCGGCTGTCTGCTCCTCGTGATGTCGTTCCGGTCGTCGACCGCCCTCGGCGCGGCCTACGGCATCGCCGTCACGGGCACCATGGCGATCACCACCGTGCTCTTCGGCGTCCTCGCCCGCCAGCGCTGGCACTGGTCGCTCTGGCGCATCGCCGGGGTAGCCGGGGCTTGCTCTTCATCGACCTCGCGTTCGCCTCGGCCAACCTCACCAAGGTCCGTCAAGGCGGCTGGGTCCCCTCGCCATCGCTGCCGGCCTCTTCCTCCTCATGACCACGTGGAGCCGGGGACAGAGCTCCTTGGCCGCTGGCTCACCGCGGCGATGGTGCCGCTCGAAACCTTCCTGGAGGACGTGAAGCGGCTCGAACCGCCGCGTGTGCCGGGCACGGCCGTGTTCCTCACCACCCACATCGAAGGCGCGCCGCTCGTCCTGCAGTACCACCTCCGCCACAACAAGGCGATTCAGGAGGAAGTGCTTCTGCTCGCCATCGTCACCGAGGACGTACCTGAGGTGAGGGAGAGCCGGCGCGTCAAGGTCGAGGCGCTGCCCTTGGGATTGTTCAGAGTATGGGCCCGCTACGGATTCATGGAGCGCGCCGACGTCCAGAACATTCTCGTCCACTGCCGGGCTGCCGGCATCCGCGCCCTCGACGAGGAAACGACCTACTACCTGGGGCGGATGCGCCTCATGCCCACGGGAGCCGGCGCCGATGATGCGCTGGCGCAAGCGCCTGTTCGGACTCATGGCTCGCAATGCCAGCTCGGCCGCAGACTTTTTCAAGATTCCACCCGATCGCGTGGTGGAGCTGGGCGCGCGCGTGGAGTTCTGAGCACGGCCCGCTGCTTCAGCTCGCAGCACGGGGACGACCGCCAGGGCGGGCGTGAGAGCATGGCGGAGGACTTCCTCGGCGTCGTCGACCAGCACGAAGCGCAGCTGCTTCCGGAGCTCCTCCGGTATATCCTCGATATCGCGCTCGTTTCGGCGGGGCAGGATCACCTCGCGGATGCCCGCGCGATGCGCGGCCAGCACCTTCTCCTTGATCCCCCAACGGGAAGAACCTTGCCCCGGAGGGTGATCTCTCCCGTCATGGCCAGGTCGCTTCGCACGGGACGCCGGGTGGCGAGCGACGCCAGGGCCGTCATGATGGTCACCCCGGCCGACGGTCCGTCCTTGGGGATGGCCCCGGCGGGCACGTGCACGTGGATGGTCCGGTGCTCGAAGAACTTGGGATCGATGTCGAGCGCCTCGGCGTTGGACCACACGTAGGAGACGGCGGCCTGGGCGCTCTCGCGCATCACGTCGCCGAGCATCCCGGTGAGGACGAGGCGCTCTTCGCTGCTCGGCATCATCGTGACTTCCACGAACAGGACATCGCCGCCCACGGGCGTCCAGGCGAGACCCGTGGCCACGCCCGGCCGGGTGGTGCGCTCCGCCACCTCGTCGAAGAAGCGCGGCCGCCCGAGGTATTCGCCGAGATTGTCGACGGTGATGCGGACGGGCTCGCGCTGGCCCTCTGCGAGCCGGCGCGCGACCTTGCGGGTGATGGCTGCGATCTCCCGATCGAGGCTCCGCACGCCCGCTTCGCGCGTGTACCCGCGCACGATCTGGCGAATGGCGTCGGGCTCGAACGAGAGCTCCGTGGGGGCGATGCCATGCGCCAGCGAGCTGCTTGGGGACCAGATACTCTTTCGCGATTCCCACTTTCTCCTCGTCCGTGTACCCGGACAGGGTGAGGATCTCCATCCGGTCACGCAGCGGGCCCGGAATGGTATCGAGGGTATTGGCGGTGGCGATGAACAGCACCTGCGAGAGGTCGAAGGGCACCCCGAGGTAGTTGTCCACGAAGGTGTGGTTCTGGGCGGGGTCGAGCACTTCGAGGAGCGCGGAGGACGGATCGCCCCGCCAGTCCGCCCCGATCTTGTCGATCTCGTCGAGCATGAACACCGGATCGCGGGTCTCCGCGCGCCGGAGAGCCTGAATGACGCGGCCGGGAAGGGCGCCGATATAGGTCCGCCGGTGGCCCCGGATCTCGGCTTCGTCCCGCACCCCACCCAGCGACATGCGCGCGAACTTTCGCCCCAGGGCCCGCGCAATGCTCTGGCCCAGGCTGGTCTTGCCCACCCCGGGCGGCCCCACGAAGCAGAGGATAGGCTCCCGCGCCGGATCGTTGCCCGTCACGCGGCGTCGGCTCCGCGCGCGACCTGCGTGGCCTCGGCCGCTGCGCTCCTGGCGGAGCTTCTTCACCGCCAGATACTCGAGGATCCGGTCCTTGACCTTTTCGAGGTCGAAGTGATCCTCGTCCAGCACCTGGCGGGCCCGGTGGATGTCGATGGTTCCGCCGTCGAGCTTGCTCCAGGGCAGGCCGGCCAGCCACTCGAGATACGTGACGATCATGCCGTGCTCGGGCGAGGCGGGCGAGAGACCGGTGAGCCGGCTCAGCTCGCGCTCCGCTTCGCGCTTGGCCTCGTCGGGCAGACCGGCCTCCTCGATGCGGCGGCGCAGGTCGGCGACTTCGCTTGCCGCCTCCTCTCCTCCCCGAGCTCCCGCTGGATGGAGCGAAGCTGCTCGCGCAGATAGTACTCGCGCTGCTTCTTGGTCAGCCGCTCCTCGGTCTCGGTGGTGATCTTGCGGCCCAGCTCGCGCACCGGCCAGCTCTTTCTGCAACAGGTCGACGAGCCGGCGGAGCTTGGCTCGCGACCGGATTCATCTCGAGGAGCTCCTGCCGCACCGCGCACGTCGAGCGGGACCACCGAGGCGACGAAGTAGGCGAGACGGAGGGGATCGGGAACGTTCTCCGCCGCCACCGCCAGCTCGTCGGGCAGCTCCGGCGAGGCCTCGACGAGCCGCCGGAAGATGTCCACCACGGCCCGCCGAAGCCCTTCGATGTCCGCGTCCTCGCCCATCTGCTCTCGTGCCACCTCGACCCGCGCGACCAGATACGGCTCCGTGCTGACGAAGTCGAGCAGCCGGATCCGCTCGATGCCCTGGACCATGAGGCGCACGCTGCCGTCGGGCGCCCGCATGAGCTGGTGGATCATCCCGACCGTGCCGATGCCGTGGAGATCGCCGGGCGCGGACGCCTCGGCCTTCGCATCACGCTGGGCCACGAGCGCCACCAGCCGGTTGCCGCGCATCACCTCGTCGACGAGACGGACGGAGCGCGGCTGACCCACGGCGAGCGGTACGGCCGTCGAGGGAAGCACCACCGCGTCGCGCAGCGGGAGGACGGGCAGCGCGTCGGGGATGACGAAGTCGCCGGAGCTGCCGCCGGCTTTCGGCCGCCATCAGCGGGCCGGCCCGCGCTTCGGCAAGGTGATGCGAAGCAGGCCACGATCGTAGCGCGCCTCCACCCGCTCGGCGTCCACGGGAGTCGGCCAGCGGCAGCTCGAGCCGGAACGGTCCCTGGCGGATGCTCACCGCGTGGTACGTCGCGGCGGCCTCGGGCGGAGCGAGATGCCGGCGCGCCCTCGACGACCAGCGCATCCTCGAAGAGCTGCACCTCGAAGTCCTCCTCGTCGACCCCGGCGAGGTCCACGATGATCTCGATCGTGGCCGCCGTCTCATAGGTGTCGGCATCGGGCCGCCAGCGGCTCTCCACGAGCAGACGCAGCCGATCGGCCTGCCAGAGGTCGTCGAACGGCCGCGGCAGGCCGGAGCGCACCACCATCGCGTAGCGATAGCTCAGTCGTCGGTAGCGCATGGTGCCTCTCGCAAGAGCTGTGGCTGCTTGGCTCCGGTTTTCTCGCGGCCCGCGTTGCCTCCTCAGGATAGCCTCCTGGGCAAGGCCAGCGTCGCGAGATCTCGGCCCCGGCACCTCCGCGCGCCGCGGCGCCTGGGTGAAGATCCTCACCCGCCCTTACCCATCGCGTGGTTGCCGTCGCGCGAAACCCACCGCTCCGGGTGCTGCCTGCGCGAGAATCGGCATCTCAGCCGAGAGGAATCCTGACCGCCACATCGAACTTGGAATAGTACTTCTTCACGTCGCCGGCGCCGTACTTAGCCCGGAACATGTCGGCGACCTTGCGGACCCGGGCGCGGTCCTTGATCAGCGTGACCTTCCTGGCCGTCCATTTCGCCCCTTTGGCGGCAAGGGTAATCGTCCGATTCTTCAGCAGATTCTTGTACCACTCCGTGTCGGAGCCCTTCACGGGCAGGAGATGCACCGCCTTGCCGTCCTCGACAAACCACACGGGGAGCGAGATCTTCCGGCCGGACGATCTGCCGGTGACGGTGATCTTGATCTCTTCCGTGCTCTGGAGCGCCTTCTTGAGATCTCTGAGCGCCATGTCCGCACTTCGTCGAGCAAAGGATATGCCAGCCGGCCGGGGCGGGAAAAATCTACGGGCTCTTGAGCCGCACGTCCTCGTAGGAGGGGAAGGGATACATCGGGATGACGTTGATGGTGTGGTCGGCCACGCGCGGACCCACACCGATGATCCCGCGCAGGTCCATGAGCGGCGCGAACATCGCCCGGTCGATGGTGAGCTGCTGGATGCGATGGAGGATGGCCTCGCGCTTGGCCGGATCGCGCTCGCGGGCCTGCTGGAGGAACATCTCGTCGAGATCGGGATAGCCGCCGTACGCGTAGCTGCCCTTCGAGTAGATGAACGCCTCGACGCGGCTCGCGGCATTGCCGGAATTGCCCACCGCGACGAGAAAGACCCCCGGAGCTTCTTCTCCTGCCAGGCGGCGTAGAAGGCGGCGCGCTCCATCGGCCGCATCCTCATCCGGATGCCCACCGCGTTCAGGCTGTTGAGCGCGGCGTCACCCACCGTGGAGAACCCGGGATGGGCACGAACTCTCCCGCGTCGAGCCCGTTCGGATACCCGGCCTCGGCCAGCAGCTGCTTGGCCCTCTGAGGGATCGTAAGGGAGCGCCGGCGCCTGCAGGGCGAAGTCCATCACGCGCGGAACGATGACCCCGGCGGGCGGACAGAAGCCGAGGCAGGCCGCCTCGTTGGTCGCCTTCCGATCCAGCGCGTAGTTGACGGCGAGGCGCAGGCGCTTGTCGCTCCACGGCGACTTCGGATCCCACTGGTCGGCGAACTCGATCCAGAAGATCGAGGCGTGACGGGTGGCGACGAGGGTCATCCGCGGGTCGCGCTTCACCGCCTCCGCCTCCGGTCCGTCGAGGAAGAGCGCGTAGTCCGTCTCCCCGCTCTTGAGCATGGCCAGGCGCGTGGTGCTGTCGGGCACGCCCTTCATGGTCACGCGCTTGATGTAGGGCGCGTGCCGCCAGTACGCGGGAAAGGCCTCGAGGACCACGTCGACACCCGGCCGCTGGCTCACGAACTTGTAGGGCCCGGCCCCGACCGGCCGCTGCCGGAAGCCGTCGGCGCCCACCGACTCGACATACTTCCTGGGCAGGACGATGCCGGCGGCGGTGGCCGTCGTGCCGTAGAAGGTCATGAAGTCCGGCCACGCTTCCTTCAGCTGAACGCGCAAGGTCAGCGGATCCACCGCCTCCACCTGGCGCACCCGCGTCTGCAGCTGCTTCGCGCCCGCGCCCTGGTAGCGCTCGAAGCTCCACTTGGCGTCGTCCGCCGTCACGGGATCGCCGTTGTGGAACTTGAGGCCGCGGCGCAGCTTGAACTCGTAGGTGAGCCCGTCGGGGCTCTCCGTCCACGACTCGGCCAGGCTCGGCCCCATCTTCTGCCCGGGCAGCGGACGGACGAGGGCGTCGTGGATGGCGTAGAGCACACCGAAGGGCGTGATCTGGGGTGGCGCGGTGGAGGGATCGAACCAGCTCGGGGCGAGGGTGACGTGGAAGGAGACGGTGACCTCGCCCGCCGGCGCCGGCGGGCGTCTGGGCGAATGAGGGCGCGACGGCGAGCACGATCGCGAGGAGCAACGCGACGATGCGGGCAGCCACCTCGAGGGCCACGGCGCCCCTCACCATGGCGGCGATCCTGCCAGATCAGCGGGAGCGCGTCAAACCGCTCTCTTCAGATCACGCGCTCGCTTCTCAGCGCGGCCACATCCGCGGCGGTCATACCGAGGAGACCCGTGAGCACCTCGTCGGTGTGCGCTCCGAGCGGCGGGCCCGCATGGGTCACCCGGCCGGGCGTGGCGGACAGGCGCGGGATCACCGCGGGCTGGGGCAGCGGCCCCACCTCCGACGGCACCTCGATGATGGACTCCCGCTCGCGATAGTGCGGGTCCTTGAAGATGTCGGCCATGCTCATGATGGGCGAGTGCGGGATGTCGTGGGCCCGGAGCCCCTCGAGGGCCTCGTCGAACGTGCGCGCGCTGAACCAGGCCTCGGCCATGTCGATGAGCTCGACCATGTGGGCGGCGCGCCCCTCGTGGCTCGAGAACTTCGGGTCTTTCGGCAGCTCGGGCTGGCCGAGCATCGCGCACAGGCGCTCGAAGAGGTGCTGGGCGGGCGTGGTGAAGACGATGTAGTGACCGTCGCCCGTGCGGAAGGCTCCCCCGGCCAGCCCGAGTGCTGGACTCCTCCACGCTCGCGCACCACTCCCTTGCGCCCGTAGAACGTGGTCGAGTACTCGAGCACGCGGAAGGCGGATTCGTAGAGCGCGGCGTCGATCCACTGCCCTTCGCCGGTGGCGTCGCGGTGGCGGAGCGCGGCCATGACGCCGAAGGCCGTGAAGAGCCCCGTCATGTAGTCGGGGTAGACGGGCGTGGGCCGGGAGGGCGGCCGGTCGGCCGGCCCGTTGAGATACCAGGTGCCCCCGAAGGCCGAGGCGATGGCGGCGAAGCCCGGCCCCTGGCGCAAGGGCCCCGTCTGACCGAAGGCGGTGATGCGGGCCATGACCAGCGACGGCCTGAGCTTGTGGAGATCCTCCCAGCCCAGTCCCCAGGATTCGAGCACGCCGGGCCGGAAGTTCTCGATGACCACGTCGCAGAGGGGCACGAGGCGGCGAACGATCTCCTGCCCCTTGGCCGTGTGCAGATCCAGGGTGATGACCTTCTTGCCGCGATTGTCGACGGCGTACCAGTAGTTGGTGCCGTCCTCGGACGGCCCGAGGCGCCGGAGGTCGTCGCCCTTGCCCGGCAGCTCGGTCTTGATCACCTCGGCGCCGAACTCCGCCATGAGGGTGCCGCAGAAAGGGCCGGCCACGATTTGCGCCAGCTCGAGAACCCGGATACCGGTCAGGGGCAGCGAACGATCAGTCACGGCAGCTCTATCCCTCTCCCCACCGGGAGAGGGCAGAGGTGAGGGCCGCGGGAAGTGAGTGGGTCGCGGGAGGTGAAGGGGACGCGGGAGATGAGGGAGCAAGGCAGTGGCCGCCTTCACGCACGGTAGAAAGGCTTGTCGCCCCGCACGGTCACCCGATGCCCATGACGCCGCTGCGGATAGTAGTCCCACATGCGCGTGATGCTGGACGCAGCGGTTGTCCCAGAAGGCGATGGAGCGCTCCTGCCAGCGGAAGCGGCAGTGGAACTCGGGCGTCTCGATGTGCCGGAAGAGAAACTGCAGCACGGCGTCGCTCTCCGCCCGCTTCATCTGGACGATGCGCGTGGTGAATCCGCTGTTCACGAAGAGCGCCTTCCGGCCGGACACGGGATGGGTGCGAATGACCGGATGCTCCGCCTTCGGGGAAGATCTTGTCCTCGTCCTTCACCCCGTAGCGGCCGCGGTACACGTGCTCGCTCTCGTGCAGGGCCGTGCAGTCCTCGAGGAGCCGCTCTAAGGGCATCGGACAGCCCGTCGTAGGCGGCGTACATGCTCGCGAAGAGAGTGTCCCCGCCCACGGGCGGCAGCTCGTGCATGTAGAGAATGCTCCCCATGGGAGGCTCCGGATCGCAGGACACGTCCGAATGCCAGACCTCTCCGGCCACCCGCTTCGACGTCTCGTCCGCGTGGATGACGAGGATCTCCGGATGCCCCTCGACGAGGCCGGGAGCGGCGGGATGGATGTGCAGGTCTCCGAAGCGGCGGCCGAAGGCCTTGTGCTGCTCGGGCGTCAGGTGCTGATCGCGGAAGAAGATGACGCCGTTGTCGATGAGACAGGCGTGAATGTCCTTGAAGCGTCCCTTCGTCGAGCGGCTTCGAGAGATCGACGCCGCTGATCACCGCGCCGACATGGGGCGTGAGCTTCTCCGCACTGATCGCCGATGGTGCCATGTTGGGCCTCCTTTGGCTGCCGGGGATTCTATGCCTCTCCCCCGCCCTCTTCAACGTCCGCGCCTGCCCAGCAGTCACTGGATGATCTCGGTGGCCTGCTGGAGCAGGGACGGCGGGACGGTGAGGCCGAGCGCCTTCGCGGTCTTGAGGTTGATGATCATCTCGAACTTCGAGGGCTGCTCAACGGGAAAGTCGGCCGGCTTGGTCCCCTTGAGGAACCGGTCGACGGCGGCTCCGGCCCGACGATACAGATCGGCATAGTCGGGGCCATAGGCGATCAAGGCGCCGTCCCGGGCCGCGGGGGGAAAAGCGAAGATAGCGGCCAGGCCGTGATTCGTCGCGGATTCGATGATGCGGAACCGCTCCCGGTAGGTGAACGGGCTGGGCTGGATGATCACCGTCACCGCTCCCGCCTTCTTCATCGCCGTGAAGGCGTCGCTCAGCTCGCCGATGTCTGCGATCCCACGCGGTCTCACCGTCACCCCCACTGCGGCGGCCGCTCGCTCGGTCGCCTGAAAGCGGTATTGCCCGTCCGCCCATCCCGTGTGCCAGAGATAGTGGACGGGCGCCTGCGGGCTTGCCCAGCTCCCGGGCGAACTGCACGTACTTGCCACTGAGCTCCGCGAGGAGATCGCTGAACCCGGTGACGTTTCCCCCGGGCGCGAGAGGCTTCCCACCAGCCCGACCCCGAGAGGATTTCCCACGCTGATGAACAGAATGGGAATCGTCGACGTCTGCCGCTGCGTCTCCACCGAGGCGCTCGTCCCCACGGGGACGAGGATCCTCGCCCCCCGCTCTATCAGAGGTCTTGACCGTGCCCGCGATCTCCGGCTCGCTCCTGATCCACGCCACGTCGAGAATGACCTGGCGATTTTCCACAAGCCCGGATTCGCGCAGGCCCCGGCGGAACGCCTCGACGAGCGACTGATCGTACGCGTTCGATGGGGAGCCGAGAGGCATGAACCCGATGCGGGCGAGGCTCGAGGGCGACTGCGCCTCGGCGGCGAGCGACAGGATGACCAGGCCCAGAGCAAGGGTGCTCGTCAGCGCCGAGCGAATCCTCAAGCGATGCGCACCCTTCGCGGGGATCCTCGAGCCCCCGTGCATCGTGGGCCTCGCTCCTAGGCCGCGGTGTAACCGCCGTCCACCGGCAGCGCCACGCCCGTCACGAACTCCGCCTCGTCGCTGGCCAGATACAGGATGGCCGCCGCCACGTCCGCCGGCTTCCCGAATCGTCCCAGGGGGTGGCGATCCTTGAGCGGCTGGTACCAGCTCGATCGCTGAAGAAGGCGCGCCGTCATCGGCGTCTCGATCACTCCCGGGCACACGCAGTTGACCCGGCACCCTGGGCGCCCACGTGACCGCCATGGTCCGCGTCAGGTTCACCACCCCGCCCTTCGAGGCCGCGTACGCAGGCGACATGGAGCCGCCCACGAGGCCGAAGATGGAGGCGATATTGGTCACCGACCTCCTCCGCCGCCCGCGGCGAGCTGGGGCAGCGCGGCGCGGGACGCGAGATACGTCCCGCTCAGGTTCACGTCGAGGACACGCTCCCATTCTTCCGGATCCGGGTGGCGTCACGCCGCGCCGCGCTCACCCCCGCTGAATTCACGAGCGTGGTGATGCGCCCGAATCGGCCGAGTGCCGTCTCGACCATTCGCCCGCAGCTGCCTTCGTTCGTGACATCGACGAGGAGGGAGACGCGCCTCTCCCCCGCCTTGCCGATCTGCTCCGCCGTCTCGTGCGCCCCGTCGCCCTTTGGCGTCGGCGCACAGGACGCGGGCGCCCTCGATGGCCATGCGAAAGGCGGTGGCCCGTCCGATGCCGGAGCCCGCGCCCGTGACGATGACGACCTTGTCCTTCATTCGCATGGCGCGGATTGTGGCCCGACGGCGCGAGCTCCGTCAACCTCTTTGCCGGGCGAGCGCCGCTCGCTACGGAGTCGGCGTGATCCGGGCCAGCGTCTCCGGCCGTATGGGCAGCGAGGTGATCTCGATGCCGAGCGGCTTCACGGCGTCGGCCACGGCATTGGCGATGGCGGCGGGCGCGCCGATGGTGCCGCCTTCGCCCATGCCCTTGTGCCCCCCGGCGTCAGGGGCGAGGGCGTCTCGAGGTGGCCCAGGGTGAACGACGGCAGGTCACCCGCCGCGGGCAGCGGATAGTCCATGAGGCTTCCCGTGAGGAGCTGCCCGCTGGGATCGTAGACGAGCTCCTCGCCGAGCGCTTCGCCGATACCCTGGGCGACGGCGCCGTGGATCTGGCCTTCGACGATCATGGGGTTGATGACGGGGCCGCAGTCTTCGACCACCACGTAGCGGCGCACGGTCACCCGGCCGGTGTCCGCGTCCACCTCCACGGAGGCCACGTGCACCGCGCCGGAGAACGTGGGGCCGGGAGGATCGAAGCGCTCGATCACCTCGAGGCGCGCCGGCCCCACCGCCCCGCCACGTCGGAGAGCGTGACGCCCCGGTCGGGCATCCCGCGCACGGAGACGCGGCCGCCGTGGATCACGAGGTCGGCCGCGCTCGCTTCGAGAAGCCCGGCCGCCACGTCGAGGATCTTCGTCCGCAGCGTCACCGCCGCCACTCCCGCCGTGCCGTGCTGGGCGATGGCGCCGCGGCTCGCGAAGGTTCCGCTGCCTCCGGGCGTCTCGTCGGTGTCGGGCTGAGAGACCACGACATGCTCCAGCGCGATACCAAGCTCGTCGGCCACGATCTGGGCCGCCGTGGTGGCATGTCCCTGCCCTTGCGACGAGAACGAGAGGCGGCAGCGCACGGTGCCGTCGGCGGCGAGTGACACTCGCGCGGCTCGGGTCCCGGCACCTCGGCCATGCCGCGCCGTCGGTACGTCAACGAGCCCATGCCCGTGTACTCGGTGTAGCAGGACACGCCCACGCCGAGGAGCCGGCCGTCCCCGCGGGCCCCGTCACGCTCACGCTTGAGCCCTTCATAGTCGGCGAGCTCCAGGGCCATGGCGAGGGCCTGAGGATAGTCGCCGCTGTCGTAGACGAATCCCGACGCGGAGGTGAAGGGATAGGCGCCCTGCGGAATCAGGTTGCGGAGCCGGATCTCGGCCGGATCGAGGCCGAGGCGAGCGGCGAGGAGATCGAGGGTGCGCTCCATGACGAAGGCGCCCATGGTCATGCCCACGCCGCGATAGGCGCCGAGGGGCGGCTTGTTGGTGGCGACGGCCAGCGCTTCCCACGCGTAGGCGGGCGTCCGGTAGGGCCCGGGCAGGATGGTCGCGGTGCCGGGCGGCTCGAGGGCCGCGGTGAGTGGATGGATGTGGTAGGCGCCGTTGTCCGCGACGACGCGCGCGCGAAGGCCGAGGAGCACGCCGTCGTGGTCGGCGGCCGCCTCGATCTCCACCCGCCCTTCCCGGGCCTGCGAGGCGGCGGCGAGGTTCTCGCGCCGCGTCTCGATCCACTTCACCGGGCGGCCGGCCACCCGCGCCAGCGCCGCCACCGCCACGTCCTCGGGCAGGACGTGCATCTTCTGCCCGAAGCCACCGCCGGTGTCGGGCACGACCACGCGCACGTGATCCTCGGGAAGGCGAAAGGCGCGGGCCATGGCCGTGCGAAAGATGTGGGGCGCCTGGGTCCCCGACCAGACGGTGAGCCGATCGCCCTCCCACGCGGCGACCATGCCGCGGCCTCGAGGGGGAAGCAGAGCAGCGGCCGTGGCGGAACGTCTCACGGAGCACGAGGTGCGCGCGGGCGAAGGCTCCGTCCACGTCTCCGTGGGTATGGTGGCGGTGAAAGAGCAGGTTGCCGGGAACATCCTCGTGGAGGAGCGGAGCGTCCAGCGCGACGCGCGGCGTCCACGCTCGAGAGCGCGGACAGGGGCTCGTAGTCGATGTCGACGAGCTCGCAGGCATCGGCGGCCTGGGCCGCGCTTCCGCGCACAGCGCGGCCACCGGCTCTCCCACGAAGCGGACGCGCTCGGGAGCGAGGGGGCCCACACCGTCGGCCAGAAGCGCCTCGCTCTCGAAGCGCGGCGCGAACGGGGCGATCCACGACGCCACGTCCCGCCCCGACAGCGCGGCGGTCACTCCGGGCGCGCTCCGCGCGCGCTCGACATTCACGCGCCGCACGCGGGCGTGCGCGTACGGACTGCGCACGAACGCGGCGTGGAGGAGTCCGGGGAGGCGCAGGTCGTCGAGATAGGCGCCCTGCCCCGCGAGGAGACGCGGGTCCTCCACGCGCTTGACGCTCCGGCCCGTCAGACGCGGCGCGAGGCTCAGATGGCCGTCCGTGGACGCGTCAGGGCCTGGAGACGCGAGGCAGGACCTCGCCCGCCAGCAGCTCGAGCTGTTCCATGCTCCAGTTGAGGGGGTTGAGCACGATCTGCTCGCAGCCGCCGAGGGCGGCGACCTTGGCGCGGATCTTCTCCGCCAGCTCCTCGGCCTCGCCGAGGAGGTAGAACTCCTTCCAGTACGGCAGGTCCATGCCCGAGTAGACCTTGAAGAACGGGGCGGCCACCTCGGGCTTCTCGCCCTTCTTGAGCACGTAGACGAAATTGGAATAGACCTTGGTCATGTCCCCGGGCTTGCGGCCGAACTCGGCCATGAAGCGCTGGATCTTCTCCCAGTCGCCCGTGACCATGTCCGCGGTGGCCGAGGAATGCGGGAACCCACGTCTTGGCATACTTCGCGATGCGCCGCAGCACCGGATCGATATTGGTCACGGTCTGGCCGTAGACCTTCTCGAAGGGCTGGCTTCCCCGCCGATCCAGATGGGCGGATGCGGCTTCTGCGCGGGCTTGGGATCGATGGTGAGGTTCTTCACCTGGTAGTACTTGCCTGTGTAGGTGACGTTGTCGCCCGCCCACAGCGCCGTCACCAGCTCGAGCATCTCGTCCATGCGACGGCCGCGCTCCTTGTGGGGAATGCCCATGAGGCCGAACTCCTCCTCGTGCCAGCCGACCCCGACGCCGAGGATGCTCCGCCCTCCCGAGAGCAGATCCAGGGTCGCCCACTCCTTGGCGAAGTAGGCGGGATTGCGCAGCGGCAGCACCAGCACCATGGTGCCGAGCTTGATGGTGCGCGTGACGCCGGCGAGCGCCGAGAGCAGCGAGATGGGCTCGAGCCAGGTGCAGGCGTAGGCGGGCGGGGTGAGGAGCAGGTGATCGATGGAGACGGCGGAGTCGAAGCCCAGGTCCTCCGCGCGGCGGAGATAGGCGCCCATCTCGGCGAGGGTCGCCGTCTTCGGGCCGAGGGCGAAGCTCGGGATGCGGAGTCCGAATTTCATCGCAGGCCATCCTCCTTCTTGGCTTCGGCCACGGTGAGGCCGCCCACGCGGGGATGCGGGCGTCCGCCATCGGTGACGGCGAGGGCGACGAGGATCTCGTCCGCCCGCGGCGCGTCACCGAGCCGGACCTCCATCGCGTCGAAATGCGTGCGCACGAAGGCGGCGTCCTTGAAGTGAAGCGGCACGTCGATGGTCGCCCCGGGCCCGCCGAGCTTCTTCGCCGAGGGATGATGGCCGAGACCGCCGCCCACCGCGGCGCGGAAGGGCGCGCCGAGCGTCGGATGGAGAATGGCCGCGGCATGCTCGTACTCGCCGTGCTCGCCCACGATGGCCGCCTTGCCGTAGGAGTGCACGGGAGCGCCGAGCGCCGCCACGGCGCGGCGGCCGAGGAGATCGCCGAGCTCCTCTCCCGTCTTGACCAGCTCCTGCAGATCCTCGACGAAGCGGCCGGCGAAGGGGTTCTCGATCACGGCGATGGCCGCCACTTTCTTGATGGGCCGGGCCGCCTTCCGCCCGCCGTCCTCGTAGATCTCCTCCACCACCGTGAGCATCTTCCGGATTCGCATCAGTGGCCTCCTCCTGCGGGTCCGTGTCCTTTGATCACCTCGGCCGCCCGGGCCGCGGGCGGGGTGTTCCGGCTGCGCCCGATCCTGATCTGTCCATCGATGAGCACCATCGAGATCCCGAAGAGATCGCCCGCGCGCAAGCGCTTCGAGGGCCGTCTTGCCCACGCGAGCCGACGGGCGCGTCCACGATACAGAGGTCCGCCTCGCGCCCGGTCTCGATGACGCCCACGGGCAGGTTGTACACGCGCGCGGTGTTGCCGGTGGCCATGCAGATCGCCGCCTCGGGGCTCGCGCCGCCCAGCGACGCGAGATGGGCGATGACGCGCAGAATGCCGAGCGGCACCACGCCCGTGCCGGACGGCGCATCGTTGCCGATGATGATGCGGTGAAGCGCCTGGGCGTCCGTGGCGCGGGCCAGGGTATGCAGCGCGGTCTTGCCGTTGCCGCAGTGGACGATCTCGAGCGCCATCTGCGTCGCCACCAGCGAGTCGATCTCGCGCTCGCTCATGGAGGTCGTGCCGCCGTTGATGTGGCCGACCACGTGGGGATCGGCCTCGAGGACGACCTCGGCGCTGATGGGATTCGATCCCGCGATGGAGGGCCCGCCCGTGTGGATGGTCACGGTCATGCCGTGCTTCTTGGCCCAGCGCACCATGGGGGCGGCGTCCTTGCCCGTCTTGACCGAGCCGAGGCCGATCTCGCCCACGAGCTTGACGCCGTGCTTCGCCATCTCGGCGAAGTCCTCCTCGATCATGCCGAGCTCCAGGATCGGCGCGCCTCCGTGCACCTTCACTCCGGCCGGGCGCAGGTTCGCGTAGGCCTTGGCGGCGACGACGGCGAGCGCCTTGAGCCCCACGATGTCCTTGGGCCGCCCGGGCAGGTGGACCTCGCCCGCCGAGATCATGGTGGTGAGGCCGCCGTTGAGCCCGACTCGATGAAGTCCATGGTCCGCTGCCGCGGCGTGAAGTCGCCGAACACGGGATGGCAGTGGGAGTCGATGAGCCCGGGAATGACCGTGCTGCCCTTGGCGTCGATCACCGTGTCGGCATCCGCGTCGAGGCCCCGGCCGGCCGCGGCGATCTTGCCGTCCGCGATCACGATTGTGTCGGCGTCGAGGAGCGGGCGGGCGATATCGCCCGAGACGATCAGGCCGATGTTCTTGATCAGCGTCTTCATGCTCCTCAGCCTGCCTCACCTTCATCTCTCGCTCACCCTGCCCTCTCCCCCTTCGGGGCGAGGGATCTAGACGGTCAGATAGGCGCGGCGCGCCGCTTCGTCTTCGAGGAGGCGGCTCATGGGCCCCTCCCACCGGATCTCGCCCTTCTCGATGATGTAGGCGCGGTCGGCCAGCCGCGCCGCGAACTTGAGATTCTGCTCGGAGAGCAGGATGGTCAAGCCCTCGCGCTTCAAGCGCGGCGATCTGCTGGCCGAGCGCCTGCACGATCACCGGGCGCCAGCCCCTCGAGGGCTCGTCGAGGAGGAGAATACGCGGGTTCCCCATGAGAGTGCGCGCCACCGTGAGCATCTGCTGCTCGCCGCCGGAGAGGCTGCCGCCGCGGCGCCCCGCCATCTGCCCGAGCTTCGGGAAAGTAGTCGAAGACGCGGGTGACGCTCCAGCCGCCTCCGCCCTTGGCGCCCACGAGCAGATTCTCCGCCACCGTGAGATCGCTGAAGATGCGCCGGTCCTCGGGCACCCAGCCGACGCCGAGCCGGCTGATCTCGTGAGTGGGCAGCCCTGTGAGGGCCCGCCCGTCGAGGCTGATCGAGCCGCCCGTCACCTCGACGAGACCCACGATGGCCTTGAGGGTGGTGGACTTGCCCGCGCCATTGCGCCCGAGGAGCGAGACCACTTCGCCCGTCGCGCGCCTCCAGCGTGACGCCGTGGAGCACGCGCGACGGGCCATAGGCGGCCTCGACACCGTCAAGCCGCAGCACGAAGCTCCGCTCCCGTGATCATTCCGCCTCTCCGAGATAGACCTTCTGCACCTGGGCGTCGGCGCGGACCTCGGCGGGCCGGCCCTCGGCGATGACCCGCCCCTGGTGGAGCACCATGATGCGGTCGGCGACGGCGAAGACCACGTCCATGTCGTGCTCGGTGAAGAGCACAGTGAGGCCGCGCTCGCGCGCGATGCGCTGGGTCAGCGCCATGAGAGCGCCGCGCTCGGCGGGCGCCATGCCGGCGGTGGGCTCGTCGAGCAGGAGGACCTCAGGGCCAGTTGGCGAGCGCCACCGCCAGCTCGAGCTTCTTGAGATCGCCGTAGGCGAGCACACCCGCGACCCTCTCCGCCTGCGCGTCGAGCCCGACCTGGTCGAGGAGGCGCGGGCGGCGTCCCGCTCGAGCCCGGCCGCGCTTGGCGAAGAGCGCGTACGTCCGCCGCTCGATGCGACTGCAAGAGCGCGACCTGGACGTTCTCGAGCGCGCGTCAGCGTGACGAAGGTGGCGGTGATCTGGAAGGTGCGGCTCACCCCGCGGCGCCACACCGCGTGCGGAGGCCAGCCCGAGAGACGCTCGCCCTTGAAGCGCACCTCGCCCGCGTCGGCGCTCGAGCTGCCCCGTGAGCATGTTGAAGAAGGTGGTCTTCCCCGCCCCGTTGGGGCCAATGAGCGCCCGGATCTCCCCGCGCGGCATGGACAGATCCACGCCGGCCACCGCCTGCACGCCGCCGAAGGACTTGGCGAGGCCGCGCGCTTCGAGGACGGGCTCGCTCACGAGCGCTTCCAGTCGAGCACGCCCGCGATGCCGCGCGGGAAGGCGAGCACGAGCGCGATCAGGATGGCGCCCGAGCCCCACCTGCCAGTAGTCCGTGTAGCGCGTGATCACGGTGTCGAGCAGCTTGTAGGCGGCGGCGCCGATGAGCGGGCCCGATGGAGAGCCCGACGCCGCCCAGGAGCACCATGACCAGCGGCTGCACCGGACATCGGCGACTCGGTGTAGACGGGGAACACGCTGCCCTTGAGGAAGACGAACACCGCGCCCGCCAGACCGGCGAAGAAGCCCGCGACGACGAAGGCCGTCCACTGGAGCGCGCGGATGCTGATGCCCGACGGCCTCCGCCCGCCGCGCGTGATCGCGCACGGCCCGAAGGGCCAGGCCGAAGGGCGAGGCGGCGACTAGCCTGAGCAGGCACGACGCCCGCGCCGGCGAAGGCGAGCGCCCAGTAGTAGTAGCGCGTCGGGGACTTGAGCCACGGAAGGCGGCCAGACGGAGAGGACGCCGTTGTCGCCGCCCGTCACGTCGTCCCACTGGTGGACGACGGCGAAGACGATCTGGGCGAAGGCGAGCGTCAGCATGGCGAAGTAGATGCTCGTGAGCCTCACGCTGAAGTATCCGAACAGCGGCGGCGGCGATGGCGGCGACCACGCGGCGCGGCGAGGAAGGCCAGCGGCATCGGCCAGCCCGCCAGCTTGAGCAGGAGCGCCGCGCCGTAGGCGCCGAGGCCGAAAGTAGGCGGCGTGGCCGAAGGACACCATGCCGCCCAGGCCCATCAGGAGGTGCAGGCTCGCCGCGAAGAGCGCGAAGGCGAAGATCTCGACCGCCATCCAGATCCAGAAGGTCGGCAGCGGCGAGAGGCAGCGCCAGGAGGACCACCCCAGCGCGGCGAGCCAGGCCGGATGCCACGGCACGTCCCGCCCGTCTCGCCGACCGGACCGGCGGCCGCGCGCAGCTGGATCTCCGGACGGCCGAGCAGTCCCCACGGCCGCACGATGAGCACCACGGCCATCACGACGAACATGAGGACGATGGAGGCCTTGGGCAGGACGAGGACACCGTAGGCGTTGAGGACGCCGATCAGGAGCGAGGCCGAGGAGCGCGCCCCACACCGAGCCCATGCCGCCGATCACGACGACCACGAAGGCCTCGACGATGACCGTGGTGTCCATGACGGTCGTGAGCGCGAGACGCGGCACCTGGAGCGCCCCGCCGAGTCCCGCGAGGAAGGAGCCCAGGACGAAGACGCCCGTGAAGAGGCGCCTCTGGTCGACTCCGAGGGCCGCGACCATCTCGCGGTCCTGGGTCGCGCGCGCGGATCAGGACGCCCCAGCGCGTGCGGTGGAAGAGGAGCCAGAGACCGAGCGCGACCAGCGGACCGAAGACGATGACCGCGAGGTCGTAGCTCGGAAAGAGCTGGCCCGCGATGGGCACGGAGCCGGCGAGCCCGGGCGCGGCGGGACCCGTCTTGTTGTCCGCGCCCCAGAAGATAGCGCACGGCGTCCGCCGCGACCAGGACCAGGGCGAAGGTCAGGAGGAGCTGGTAGAGCTCGGGCGCGCGGTAGACGCGGCGGAGGAGGAGGACCTCGACGCAGTCCGCCGAGACCCGCGACGATCAGCGGCGGCGAGCGACGGCGGCGGCGTAGAACGACGCCCGGGCCCAGCGGAAGCGCGGCGGTCAGCGAGTACGTGAAGTAGGCCGCCAGCATGTAGAAGGAGCCGTGGGCGAAGTTGACGATGCGCGTGACGCCGAAGATGAGCGACAGCCCCGACGCGACGAGGAAGAGGAACATCGCGTTGGCGAGACCGCTCAGCAGCTGGACGAGGAGGAGGGACATGCGCCCTCACCCTGCCCTCCCCCGAGCGGGAGAGGCAGTCGCGATCCCTCGCCCCCGAGGAGAGGGCAGGGTGAGGGAGCGATGAGGGCGTCAGATTCAGCCGGGCGCGGAGCTTCTTCGCTTCGTCGTCGGAGGGCAGCACCTTCTCGCCGGGGACGTACTCGTGGTTGACCATGATGCCCGACGCCGCGCGCGGGATCGATCTTGGTCGTGCCCACCCACGCGCCCATGGTGGACTGGCCGTCCACGGCGCGGAAGGTGATGGGCCCGATGGGCGTCTCGACCTTGAGCCCCTTGAAGGCGGCGACGAGCTTGGCCGTGTCCGTGCTCCCGGCCTTCTTGATCGCCTCGGCGACGGACTGGTAGGTGACGTAGCCGATGAGCGAGCCCAGCACCGGCGTGCTTGTCGCCGCGCTTCGTGTAGCGGGCGACCCAGTCCTGGTGCGCCGGGCTCTTGATGTCGTACCAGGGATAGCCCGTCACGAGCATGCCCTCGGGCGCCTCGATGCCGAGCGGGTCGATGTACTCGGGCTCGCCCGAGGAGGATGCCCACCACGAACATCTTCTGGAAGAGCCCGCGCTTCTGCGCTTCGCGCACGAAGGCGAGCCAGTCGCTGCCGAACAGCGAGACGTAGAGCGCGTCGGGTTCTGGCTCATGATGGCGGTGACGAGCGGCCCGGGCTCGATCTTCCCGAGCGTCGGCCAGTGCTCGCCCACCATCTGCACCTCGGGCTTCATCTCCTTCAGCCGGTCGCGGAAGGTCTCCCACGCGCGCTTGCCGTACTCGTAGTTGGGCCCGATCGTCGCCCACTTGACGTACTTCATCTTGCCGGCCTTCTCGGCGAGCATGCGCCCCTGCTCGTAGGTGTTGGGCCGCAGGCGCACGGCGTGGTCGTGCCCCTTCGACCACGTGATGGCCTCGGTCAGCGGCTCGGCGGCCACGTACATGGTCTTGTTCTGCTTGGCCCAGTCCGAGACGGCGAGACCGACGTTCGAGAGGAAGCCGCCCGCGATGAGCGCGACCTTCTCGGACTCGACCAGCTCCTGCGCGTGCTTCACCGCCTCCGCGGGCTGGCCCTTGTCGTCGCGGAAGAGCACCTCGAGCTTGCGCCCGAGGACACCGCCCTTGGCGTTGATCTCCTCGACGGCCATCTCCACCCCGGCCTTGTACGGCCCGGTGAACGGCGCGCCGATGCCGCTGTAGGAGTTGATCTCGCCGATCTTGATCGGCGCCTGAGCCTGCCGCCGGGCCCGCGCAGAGCGCCACGACCAGGCCGGCCGCTACGAGGAACAGGAATCGCGGTGAGCGCATCGAAGCCTCCTCAAGGGTGGGTGTTGCGCTTGAGTAAAGCAGATGGCCCCGGAGTGTCAAGCCGATTCCCGAAGGCCCTGTCAGCCGATTCCCGAAGGGCCGTTGACGAGGGGCGGCGAGGATGGCAAGATCCGTTCATGCAAGACCGCCCGCGTGGTTGCTCGTCGCAGAGCTGGTGGTGGCCGCCGAACTAGGCGGCTCCCCGTGAACCAGTCGCAGCAGCATCCATCACGAGCCGCCTTCCCGGGCGGCTTCGTCGTCTCGTGAGACCGCCGCCCCACGGAAGGCAGGAGGAACCATGAGACGAACCATTCTCACCGGCGACCGGCCCACCGGGCCCCTGCACCTCGGGCACTACGCGGGCTCGCTCGCCACCCGCGTCGAGCTCCAGCACTCGCACGCGACCTATGTCCTGATCGCCGATCTCCAGGCCCTCACCGACCATGCGGACCGGCCTGAGGAGATCCGACGCACAACGTCATGGAGGTGGCGCTGGACTATCTCGCCGTCGGTATAGATCCCACCGTGAGCACCATCGTGATCCAGTCGGGAATACCCGAGCTGGCCGAGCTGACGGGCTATTTCCTGAATCTCGTGACGGTGGCGCGGCTGGAGCGCAATCCCACGGTCAAGGAGGAGATACGGCAGAAGGGCTTCGGCGGCGACATCCCCGCGGGCTTTCTCGTCTATCCGGTGAGCCAGGCCGCCGACATCACGGCCTTCAAGGCCCACGTGGTTCCCGTGGGCGCCGACCAGGTGCCCATGATCGAGCAGACCTCGGAGATCGTGCGCCGCTTCAACCGTCTCTACGGCTCCATCCTCGTGGAGCCCGAGGCGCTCGTACCGAGAATCTCGCGACTGCCGGGCATCGACGGCCGGTCGAAGATGAGCAAATCGCTCGGCAACGCGATCTTCCTCTCCGACGTCCCCGACGTGGTCACCGACAAGGTCATGCGGATGTATACCGATCCCCGGCACGCGCGGGTGGAGGACCCCGGCGAGGTCGAGGGCAATGTCGTCTTCACGTACCTGGACGCGTTCGACCCGGATCGGGACGGCCTGGAGATCCTGAAGGAGCGCTATCGGGCGGGCGGGCTGGGCGACGTGACGCTCAAGCATCATCTGATCGACGTGCTGCATCGGCTGCTCGCGCCCATCCGTGCGCGCCGCCAGGACCTCGGGCGCCAGCCCGAGCAGATCTTGCGCATCCTCGAGGAGGGAACCGAGCGTGGACGCGCCGTGGCGCGGGCCACCGTGTCCGAGGCGCGCCGCGCCATGCATCTCGACTACCAGATGGCGCGATGAGGCCCACAAGGTCCCTGACAGGGACGGCCACCCTGTCCCAGAGTGGGCGCCACTTCCAGCCGGAAGTGCCCATCATTCAGCGTGGAGCGTTGATCAACCAGGGGTGGCCATGGACGTCCACACGCCTTCGAATCGGCATCTGAGCCGCCGTGACCTCCTCAAGTGGAGCGGCGTGGGACTGGCCGCCGTGGCCGCCGCGCCGGCCGTGTGGTCACCGGCGCGCGCCCAGTCGCCCAAGCGCGGCGGAACGCTGTCGCTCCGCCTCTGGGACCCGCCGCACTGGGACCCGCACCTGACCATCTCGTACAAGACCCACATCGCCTACTCCTTCACCCACAGCCGCCTCCTCAAGCACAAGGCCGGCCCGGCCGATCCAGCCCGGCACCTTCCCGATCGAAGGCGACCTGGCCGAATCCTGGACCCAGCCCAACGAGACCACGTACGTCTTCAAGCTCCGCAAGGGCGTGCGCTGGCAGAACAAGCCGCCGGTGAACGGGCGCGAGCTGACGGCGGACGACGTCGTGTACTCCGATCGAGCGCTTCCAGACGGTCACGGGCAATGCCAACGCCTACATGCTGTCGTCGGTGGACAAGGTCGAGGCGCCGGACAAGTACACCGTCAAGTTCACCCTCAAGGAGCCCTACGTCTGGTTCCTCGACATGCTCGCCAACTCCCATGCCGTCGCCATCATCGCGAAGGAGTGCGTGGAGAAGTTCGGCGACCTCAAGAAGCCCGAGAGCGTCGTCGGCAGCGGCCCGTGGATGCTCGACAGCTACCGGCCCAATGTCGGGCTACACCTTCGTGCGCAACCCGAGCTACTTCGTGACCGGGCCTGCCCTACATCGACCGGATCGAGGTCGTCGGTGGACGAGGACAATGCCTCGCGCATGGCCGCCTTCATCGCGGGCAAGTACGACCTCGGCTGGGAGTACCAGGGCGTCATCAACCGCGTGGACTGGGTGCAGATCAAGGACACCCTCAAGCAGAAGCGGCCGCGGCTCCAGACGGCCGAGTACCCGAACGCCGTCGTGAACCACATCTCGATGCGCACCGACAAGGCGCCGTTCAGCGACGTGCGGGTGCGCCGCGCCATGTCCCTGGCCATCCACCGCCAGGGCATCATCGACGCCGTCTACGAGGGCGTGGGCGTGCTCAATCCGCCGGTGCCGGCCGCGCTCAAGGAGTGGTCGGTGCCCGATGAGCCAGCTGGGCGAGGGCGCTCGCTGGTACAAGTACGATCCTGCGCCAGGCCAAGAAGCTCATGGCCGAAGCCGGCTACCCAAGCGGCTTCCCGGCGACCATGGACTTCACCACCTACGGCTCCACGGTCCTCGTCGACATCATGCCAGCTCGTCCTCAAGCACCTCAAGGACATCGGCATCGACGCCAAGCTGAACCAGAAGGAGTACGGCGCCTACATCTCGCACGAGCTTCTACGGCAAGTTCGACTCCATGGCCTTCGGGCCCCAGACGGGCTTCCAGGAGCCCGACAACTTCCTCTTCGGCCAGTACTACCCGGGCGAGCTCAAGAACCAGAGCCACATCAACGATCCCGTCGTGGCCGACATGCTGATCCGCCAGCGCCGCACCCTGGACGTCGCCAAGCGGCGCGAGGTGATCCACGACATCCAGCGCCACCTGGCGAATCAGCAGTACTACGTGCAGCTGGCGTCCGCCGTGCAGATCGCGGTCTGGGACGGCGCGCTCAAGAACTACGCGCACCAACGTGAGCTACGACTACGGCGGCCGCCTCCAGGCCGGCCTGGCTGGACCGCTAGCGCATGGGCGACCGGCTCAGCCGGCGGGACCTTCTCAAGGCGGGCGGCGCTCTGGCCGCAGCGGCGGTCGGCCCCCAGCTGGGCTGTCAGCGGCGCCCTGGCGCAGACGCCCAAGCGCGGCGGCACGATCTCGCTCACGGCTGTGGGATCCGCCGCACTTCGATCCGCACCTGACCATCTCGTACAAGACCAATATCCTCTACACCTTCACCCACAGCCGGCTCCTCAAGTACAAGGCGGGGCCGGCGGTGTCGCCCGGCACCTTCATCCTCGAAGGCGATCTCGCCGGAGTCCTGGTCCCAGCCCAACGAGACCACGTACATCTTCAAGCTCCGCAAGGGCGTCCGCTGGCACGCCAAGCCGCCCGTGAACGGGCGCGAGCTCACCGCCGACGACGTCAAGTACACCTTCGATCGCTTCGTGAGCGAGAAGGGCAACGCCTAACGCCAGCATGCTGGCGGCCCTCGACAAGGTCGAGGTCGTGGACAAGTACACGGTCAAGATGACCCTCAAGGAGCCCTACGTCTGGTTCCTCGACATGGTCGCCAATCCCATGGCCGCTCGCCATCATCGCGCAAGGAGTGCCGTGGAGAAGTTCGGCGACCTCAAGAAGCCCGAGGCGGTGATCGGCACCGGGCCCGTGGATGCTCGACAGCTACCGGCCGAACGTCGGTCTCACCTTCGTCAGGAACCCCAGCTACTTCCTGCCCGGCCTGCCCTACATCGACAAGGTCGAGGTGACGGTGGACGAGGACAATGCCTCGCGCATGGCCGCCTTCATCGCGGGCAAGTACGACCTCGGCTGGGAGGCGTCGGGGACGATCAACCGGGTGGACTGGGTGCAGATCAAGGACACGCTCAAGCAGCGGCGGCCCAAGCTCCAGACGCCTGGAGTTCGCCGTCGAACCAGATGAGCCACATCTACATGCGCACCGACAAGCCGCCCTTCAACGACGTGCGGGTGCGCCGGGCCATCTCGCTCGCCTTCAACCGCCAGGGTCTCATCGACGCGGTCTGCGGAGGGCGTCGGCGTCCTCAATCCGGCCGTGCCTGCCGCGCTCAAGGACTGGGCTATTCCCGGTGGACCAGCTCGGCGAGGGCGCCCAGTACTACAAGTTCGATCCGGCGCGGGCCAAGAAGCTCCTCGCCGAGGCGGGCTACGCCAACGGCTTCCCGGCCACGCTGTCCTACACCACCTACGGCTCGACCATCCAGGTGGACGCCGTCCAGCTCCTCCTGAAGTACCTGAAGGACATCGGCATCGACGCCAAGCCGATCCAGCAGGAGTACGGCGCGTACATCAGCACGACGCTTCTACGGCAAGTACGAGTCCATGGCCTTCGGGCCGCAGACGCCGTTCCTCGACCCCGACAACTACCTCTTCGGCCCGTACTATGCCCAGCGAGCTCAAGAACCAGAGCCACGTCAACGATCCCGTGCTGGGCGACCTGCTGATCCGCCAGCGGCGCACCGCGGACGTGGCCAAGCGGCGAGAGGTGCTCCACGAGATCCAGCGCCACGCCGCCAACCAGCAGTACTACGTCTACGCGCGCCTCCGGCGTCTACATCGGCGTCTGGGACGGCGCCCTCAAGAACTACGTGCCCAATCTCGGCTACGACTGGGGCGGCCGCCTGCTCGCGGCCTGGCTCGACCGCTGATCCTGTGCTGAGGCGGTACCTCCTCAAGCGGCTGGTGGTGGCGATTCCCGTCGCTGATCATCGCCTCGCTCATCGTCTTCACCCTGCCCCGGCTGCTCCCGGCGACGCCGTGCAGCTCATGCTGGAGGAGAAAGCCTACGGCAAGGACGTGGACGACCTCCGCCACAAGCTCGGGCCTCGACCGGCCCATCTACATCCAGTACTTCGCGTGGGTCGGCAACGTCCTCACGGGCAACCTCGGCGAGTCGCTGTGGACGAAGCGGACGGTCACGGAAGAGCTCGGCATGCGGCTCCCCATCACCCTCCTCCTCGGCGGCCTCGCCATCTGCTTCGCCATCGTCATCGCCATTCCCATCGGGGTGCTGTCCGCGGTGCGCGCGGACACCATGCGCGACTACGTGGCGCGCAGCGCGGCCATCATCGGGCTGTCCGTGCCGAGCTTCTGGATCGCCACCCTCGTCATCGTCCTTCCCGCCATCTGGTGGGGATGGACGCCGCACCTCGGCTTCACGGAGTTCAGCAAGTCCCCGGCGCCCACGTCCTCCAGTTCATCCTCCCCGCGCTCATCCTGGGCATCGCCTCCGCCGCCGGGATCATGCGGCTCACCCGCGCCATGCTGCTGGAGGTCCTGCGCCAGGACTACGTGCGCACGGCGTGGGCCAAGGGGCTCCGCGAGGGCGTGGTCGTCCTCAAGCACAGCCTCAAGAACGCGCTCATCCCCGTGGTCACCATCCTCGGCATCCAGCTCGCGCAGATCTTCAGCGGCACCGTCATCATCGAGTCCATCTTCCAGCTCCCGGGATGGGCCGCTTCCTCTTCGACGCCATCCTGCAGCGGGACTACCCGGTGATCCAGGGCATCAACCTCGCTCGTGGTCTCGATCATCGTGCTCATGAATCTCCTCGTGGATCTCCTCTACGCCGTGCTGGATCCGCGGATCAGGTACTCATGATGCGATGGCCACTCATCCTGAGCGTCCCCGGGGCGACCGTAGACCACATGTCGCGCTACCTCGAGGCCGTGGCGACCGTCGAGCCCGTACGCAACGCGTGGGCCCTCCCCGGGCCGCCCACGCGCTGCTGCTCTTCTGCCGTCGCAAGCCCCTCGGCGCCCTCGGCGGCTTCCTCGTGCTCGTCATGCTCCTGATGGCGGTGGGGGCGCCGTGGATCGCCCACTACGCCTACGACGAGAGCATTCCGGGGCCCGCATGAAGCCGCCGAGCGCCCAGTTCTGGATGGGCACGGACAACCTCTCGCGCGACATGTGGAGCCGCGTCGTCTACGGCGCGCGCGTCTCCGTCACCGTGGGCTTCGTCACCATCGCGCTGTCCATCCTGCGTCGCGCCTCGCCATCGGCGTGTCCAGCGCCTACATCGGCGGCGTCTACGACATGGCCGTGCAGCGCGTGGTCGACGCCTGGATGTCCTTCCCTTATCTCGTGATCATCCTGTCGCTCATGGCCGTGCTCGGCCCCGGACTGCTCAACCTCATCCTCTCCCTGTCCATCCTCGTCGCCGCCGCCAGTTCGCGCGGGTGATCCGCGGCGCTGACGCTGAGCGTCATGCAGAATCCGTACATCGAATCGGCGCAGGCCATGGGCACCAGCCACCTCGCGCATCGTCCTGCGCCACGTGGTGCCCAATCATCATGGCCACCGTGATCATCGTGCGCCACCATCGGGCTCGGCGGCGTGATTCTCGCCGAGTCCTCGCTGTCCTTCCTCGGCCTGGGCGTGCCCGCCGCCGCGGCCGTCCTGGGGCGCCATGCTCGCGGGCTCGGGCCGCTCGTTCATGCAGCGGGCGCCGTGGATGGCCATCTTCCCCGGCGCGGCCATCTCCCTCGCCGTCTTCGGCTTCAACATGCTCGGTGACGCCCTCCGAGACGTCCTCGATCCGCGTCTCCGCGGCACGGGCACCGGCCCCGCCCGCTGAGGACTGCGCGAGCGCGAGCAGTGCGCGAGGCGGGCCGCTTTCCCGGCGCGCAGGCGGCCGAGAAGGGTCCAGATGCGAGGCGGCGCCCGAAGTCTGCGGGCGAGGCGTACCCCTGGTACGTTGAGCCCGCAGACGAGGCGCCCAACGCCGTGATAACGACGCGATGGCCCATCGGCCGCCTGCTTTCTGGTAGCCTAGCCGGGTGATCATCCTCGGTGTCATCCCCGCTCGGCTCCAGTCGACTCGACTGCCTCGCAAGGTGCTCCGGGAGATCGGCGGCGTGCCCATGGTGGTCTACGTCTTCAGGCGGGCGCAGGGCTGTCGCATGCTCTCCGATCTCCTCGTCGCCACCGACAGCGACGAGGTCATCGAGGCCTGCCACGCGCACCACATCCCCGCCGTCCATCACCTCGCGCTGAGCATCGCTCGGGAACGGACCGGCTCTGGGAGGTCTCGCGGGCGCGGGTGGCCGACGTCTACGTCAACATCCAGGGCGACGAGCCGCTCGTGACCACCGGACACATCGAGACGCTGGTGCGGCCATTCCTCCAAGAGCCCGAGGTCCAGGTCACCACCCTCAAGATCCGGGCCACGCCCGACGAGGTGCAGAGCCGCACCGCGAACAAGGTGGTGACCAACCGTGCACGGCGATGCTCTCTACTTCTCCCGGCTGCCCATTCCCTTCGATCGCGACGAGACGAGCGACGTCGTGCACTGGAAGCACGTGGGCATGTACGCCTATCGGCGGACCGGTCCTCGACACCTTCCACTCCCTTCCCCACTCGTCGCTGGAGCGTGCCGAGAATCTCGAGCAGCTGCGTCTCCTCGAGCACGGCATACCGATCCGCGTCCTCGAGACCGCGCGACGCCACCATCGGCGTGGACACGGAAGAGGACCTCAAGGCAGTCGCCGCGCTCGTCGCATCCCGCTCCTCGTGAGCGGATCCGCCCCTGTCGGGGACGGTGGGGCGTTCTCGCCCTCATCATGGCCGCCCAGACCTTCGCCAATGTCGGCCCGCTCGGTATTCCGTCCATCGCCCCTCTGATCCGCGACGACCTCGCGCTGTCCGTGGCCGAGGCCGGCTCCTTCATCTCCGCGTACTACATCGGCGCCTCGCTCATGTCCCTGCCCGCGGGCTGGATGGCCGACCGCTGGGGCGTGCTGCCGAGCATGGTGCTGGGCCAGGTCTGATCGCGGTCGGACTCGTGCGCGGTCGGCGGCTCCCATGCCTTCCCTCCTCATGGCCGCCTGCATGGTCGTGCGTCCGGCGCGGGCTACGGCATCCTCAACCCCACCACGACCAAGGCCGGCATGGCCTGGTTCCCGCCGCGACAGCGCGCCACCGTGGTGGGGCTCAAGCAGGTCGGTCTGCCTCTGGGCGGCGCGCTCGGCGCGCTCATCATGCCGCCGCTCGCCCTCTGCCTTCGGCTGGCGAACCGCCGTCGTGCTCCCGGCGGCGCTGGTGGCCGTGCTCGCCCTCGTGACCTGGCTGCTCTACCGCGAGCCGCCCGCCGCACCACCAGGGTGGCGCCTCGGTCGCGCCTCTCTCGCTGCGGATGATCCTCGGCCATCGCGATCTCTGGCTGGTCGCCTCCTCCACCCTCGTCTTCGCGGGCATGCAGACGGTGCTGGATGGGCTTCCTCGTCCTGTACCTGACCGAGGTGCTGCATCTCTCGCTGGTCGACGCGGGCACTACCTCGTGATGGCCCAGGTGACGGGCATGGTGGGCCGGGTGATCTTCGGCATGCTCTCCGACCGTGCTCTTCGGTGGACGCCGGCGCATCGTGCTCGTCATTGCCGGCGTCGGCTCCACGGTGTGCTCGCTGGTCGATGGCAGGGACGGGACCAGGCACCGGCTGGTGGGTGCTGGCGCCGCTCGCCCTGGCCTTCGGCTTCTTCGGCATCGGCTGGAACGGCGTCCAGCACACGCTCCTGGCCGAGCTGGTTGGTCCGCGGGGTACGGGCACCGCCGTCGGACTCGGACTGGCCATCTCGTCGTTCGGCGTGACCATCTGCCCGCCACTCTTCGGCCTGGCCGTCCAGCATCTCGGCAGCTTCCGGATTCCCTGGATCGGGCTCGGCGTGGTGATGGCCCTCAACATGTGCCTCCTCATCCCGGTGCGGGAGAGAAGAAGGGAAAGCTGGTGACTCGCGCTTTTCTCCGTTGACGCGGGCGCTTTCCTGCTAAAATACGCAACGATTCTGCTAACTTTCTCACCACTCACGGCCTAGTGACTGCTTCCACGAGAGTGCGATTCTCACGGTCGGGGCAAGCCCCGCCGCCCGTGGCCTGTCCAACTCGACGTCTGAGGAACCTGCCGCCCGGCACGGGCGGTTCAGCATCAGACAGTTCAACAAATCAGGCGGCAATAAACTCAAAGGAGAACCGAAGTCAATGGCGACTGAGAAGCGCGACGACGAAGCGTCAAACGGCAGCCACCTGGACCGCCGTACTTTCATCAAGACCACCGGCGTGGCCGCCGGTATCAGCGGGCGGAATCGAAGGCATCCTGGCCGCGCGCGGCGCGCCGGCCTTCGCTCAGGGGCACCAAGCTCCACTGGGTGCGCTGGGTCGACTTCATCCCCGAGTCCGACGTCGAGCTGAAGCGCCAGATGCCCGAGGCCTGCAAGGCGCCTCGGCGCCGAGATGCGTCCTCGAGACCATCAACGCCAACGATCTGCAGCCGCGCATCACGGCGGCCATCCAGTCGGGCGCCGGCGCCGACATCTTCAACTTCCAGTACAACTGGGCCCACCTCTACCAGAACGCCGTCGTCGGACGTATCGACGTGGCCAACGAGCTCGGCAAGGCCGAGGGCGGCTTCTACGAGGTCTTCCCGCCGTCGTGCCAGGTCAACGGCAAGTGGCTGGCCCTGCCGCACTCGATCGTCGGCAATGCCGTCGCCTACCGGAAGTCGTGGCTGCAAGGAGGCCGGCGCCGACGAGTACCCCAAGACCTGGGACGACGCTCGCAAGGTCTTCGCCGCCCTGAAGAAGAAGGGCAAGCCCTACGGCCAGACCCTCGGCCACACCTTCGGCGACGCGCCGACCTTCACCTACACCATGCTGTGGTCCTTCGGCGGCGCCGAGACGGACAAGACGCGGCAAGAAGGTCGTGCTCAACAGCAAGGGCGCCGTCGAGTCGGTCAAGTTCATGCAGGCGTTCTGGAAGGAGTCGCTGCGACGAGGGCGGGCTCGCCTGGGACGACACCAACAACAACCGCGCCTTCCACGCCGGCGAGATCTCGGCCACCCTGAACGGCGCCAGCATCTACATCGTGGCCAAGCGGCAGAAGGACAAGATCAAGGACGACAAGGGCGAGCCGATGTGGACGGACATCGACGCACGCGCCGCTGCCCGCCGGGCCGGCGGGCCTACGCTCCTCTTCCTCAACCAGTCCAACGCGCATCATGAAGTACTCGAAGAACCAGAAGCTCGCCAAGGACTTCCTCGCGCTGGGTGCACAAGAAGGAGAACTACGACAAGTGGTTCACAGACGCAGGAGGGCTACAGCGTCGGCCGCACCAAGATCGTGGGAGAACAACCCGATGTGGGCCAAGCTCGACGAGCCGCTCAAGATGTTCCGGACGCGCCGCGCAGCAATACGCGGCTCTTCGGCTATGCCGGGCCCGTCCACCGCGAAGGCGACCGAGGCCTTCACCAAGTACGTCATCACGGACATGTACGCCAAGGCGCGTGCAGGGCATGAAGGCCGAGGACGCCGTGCAAGTGGGCCGAGGGCGAGCTCGAAGAAGATCTACGAGGGCTGATCACCGTCCGACATCGAACGGAGGAGTCTATGACGACTCGACACCGACGACGCAGCGATCGGCCCGATCGACCGGCCAGACCGGCGCACGTTCCTCACGACGTCCGCCGCCGCGGGCTTGCCGCGGCGGCGGGCCTCGAGGGCATCCTCGCCGCGCGGCGGGCACCGGCCTTCGCCCAGGGCACGCGGCTCAACATCCTCCGGCTGGGTGGACTTCATTCCCGCCTGCGACGTGGAGCTGAAGCGGCCAGGCGCCCGAGGCCTCAAGGCGCTCGGCGCCGAGGTCGTCTTCGAGTTCATCAACGGCAACGATCTCCAGCCCCGCATCACCGCCGCCATCGCAGTCAGGCGCGGGCCCGACATCATCCATGATGCTGCACAACTGGCCGCACCTCTACGCAGAACGGCTCGTCGACGTGACCGATCTCGGCGAGTGGCAGGGCGAAAGGACCAGGGCGGCTACTACGCGCCAGTCCGAGGCGCGCGGCCAGGGACGGCAACGCGCTGGCTCGCGCTGCCCCACGGCGATCGTGCGGACTGCCGATCGCCTACCGGAAGTCGTGGTTCGACGAGGTGGGCGCGACGACCTTGCCCAAGACGCCTCGACGAGCTGCGCCAGGTCGGCATGAAGCTCAAGAAGAAGGGCCATCCCTATGGCCAGACGCTCGGCCACACCTTCGGCGACGCTCCGGCCTGGAGCCTACCCGCTGCACGTGGGCCTTCGGCGGCGCCGAGGTGGACAAGACCGGCAAGAAGGTCGTCCTCGACAGCAAGAAGGCGGTGCGAGGCGGTCAAGTTCATGCAGGCCTTCTGGAAGGACGCCTGCGACGAGGGGGCTTGGCCTGGGACGACACGACCAACAACCGGGCCTTCCTCGCCGGCGAGATCGCCGGCACGCTGAACGGCGCCAGCATCTACATCGCGGCCAAGCGCGGACAGGACAAGATCAAGGACGACGAAGGGCGAGCCCCTGGTGCGCGACATCCAGCACGCGCCGCTGCCCGCCGGCCCCGCCGGCACGTGGGGCTATCACGTGGCGTTCTCGCACGCGGTCATGAAGTACGGGAAGAACCAGAAGCTCGCGAAGGACTGCCTCAAGTGGCTCCACGGCAAGGAGCAGTTCGGCAAGTGGTTCCAGGTGGCCGAGGGCTTCTCGGTCAGGCTCGACCAAGTTCTGGGAGCAGCAGTCCGCTGTGGAACAAGCATCGACGAGCCGATGAAGATCTACCGGCAGGCCGCGGCCGCGTCGCGCATGATCGGCTACGCGGGCCCGCCGTCGGCGAAGGCCACCGAGGTCTACTCGAAGTACATCCTCACCGACATGTACGCCAAGGCCGTCCAGGGCATGAAGGCCGAGGACTCCGTGAAGTGGGCGGCCGGCGAGCTGGGGAAGATCTACGGATAGTCCACGTCCCAAGACAACCAGTTCCTCGACTCAGGGACTGACGACGCAACGACGGGCGGAACGACCCGCCAGGCCGCCGCACGTTTCTCGCGACCTCCGCCGCCGCGGGACTGACCGCGGCGGCGGGCATCGAGAGGCATCCTGGCGCGCGCCGGGCGCCGGCCTCTGCCCAGGGCACGCGGCTCAACATCGTCCGCTGGGTGGACTTCATCCCCGCCTGCGACGTGGAGCTGAAGCGCCAGGCGGCCGAGCGCCAGCAAGGCCCTGGGCGCCGAGGTCGTGCTTCGAGTTCATCAACGCCAACGACCTGCAGGCCCGCATCACCGCCGCCATGCAGTCGGGCGCCGGCGCCCGACATCATCCAGATGCTCCACAACTGGCCGCACCTCTACGCCGAACGGGCTCGTCGACGTGAGCGACCTCGTCGCGATGGCAGGTGAAAGAGCAGGGCGCGCTACTACACGCACTGTCCGAGGCCATACGTCAAGGTGGGCGGCAAGTCGCTGGCGCCTGCCGCACGGCATCGTGCCCGGCCTCATCGCCTACCGGAAGTCGTGGTTCGACGAGGTCGGTGCCACCGCCGTTCCCGAAGACGCTACGAGGAGCTGCGCCAGGTCACCGCGAAGCTCAAGAAGAAGGGCCAAGCCCTACGGCCAGACGCTCGGCCACACCTTCGGCGACGCCCGGCGCTGGGCCTACCCGCTGCATGTGGAACTTCGGCGGGACGGAGATCGACAAGAGCGGCAAGACGGTCGCATCGACAGCAAGGGCACGGTCGAAGCGGTCAAGTTCATGACCGCGTTCTGGAAGGACAGCTGCGACGAGGGCGGCCTGGCCTGGGACGACACCAACAACAACCGGGCCTTCCTGGCCGGCGAGATCTGCGCCACGCTGAACGGGGCGCTCGATCTACATCGCGGCCAAGCGCGGTCAGGACAAGATCAAGGACGAGCAAGGGCGAGCCGATGGTGCGTGACATCCAGCACGCGCGCGCTGCCCGACGGGCCCGGCCGGCGCGTCGAGCTACCAGGCCTCCTTCCACCACGCGGTCATGAAGTACGGGAAGAACCAGAAGCTGGCCAAGGACTTCCTGAAGTGGCTCCACGGCAAGGAGCAGTTCGGCAAGTGGTTCCAGGTGGCGGAAGGCTTCTCGATCGGCTCGACCAAGATGTGGGAGCAGAGCTCCGCTGTGGAACACGATCGACGAGCCGATGAAGGGCTTCCGCACCGCCGCCGACAACTCCGCGGTCCTCGGATACGCGGGGCAGCCGTCGGCGAAGGCCACCGAGGTCTACTCGAAGTACGTCGTCGTGGACATGTTCGCCAAGGGCGTGCAGGGCATGAAGGCCGAGGACGCGGTCAAGTGGGCGGCCGGCGAGTTGGGTAAGATCTACGGCATAGCACGGGCTGAAGAAGCCAATCGCGGGAGGATCGGGCGGCACCGCCGGGCTCGCGGCGACGCTACCGCATGCCGGGGCGCGCACGCGCCCCGGCGGCTGACACGCTGGCTCGAGAACGAGCGCCTGCTGGCGACGCTCCTGCTGCGCCCCCACCATCCTCCTCCTCGGGCTCTTCATCGCCTACCCGTTCGTGATGGGCGTCTGGCTGCTCCCTGTCGAGCGTCAGCGTGGGCAATCAGGCGAGTTCGTGGGGCTCAAGAACTTCATCAAGGCGTGGAACGACTCGATCTTCCGGACCGCGTTCTGGCAACACCAGCTTCTACACGTTCTGGGCAACCATCTTCAAGCTGGCCCTCGGGATGTGGCTGGCCCTCCTGCTGAACCGGAGCTTCCGCGG
>ERZ1370068.8507-contig-7354_pt1 | contig 82329 bp, 138 predicted proteins | sample MGYA00561227_ERZ1370068 | MGnify/ENA primary metagenome ERZ1370068 (study PRJEB38410, sample SAMEA6850437) | metagenome | study: Metagenomic assessment of the ecological functions of the soil: analysis of the soil microbiota associated with the...
TCCCAGGGCTTCATCGAGGGCGGCGCGCAGCGAGGCGGGCGCCGAAGCCGGTCCGAGAGCAGCGCGCTGCTCGAACGCCGAGTCGATTGTTGCCTGCAAAAGAAGATGAATCCGCCATCAGCGTTGCTCCACCAAGTCACTGAATCCCAGTGCGCCGCCGACACGCAATCCGCAGCCGTGGCGACCATCGAGATCCGACCCTGCCAAGTCCCGAGCTGCCGCGCGCCGCCATCGCGTCCCATGTAACTGCCGGGTAGCACCAGCACGTTCTTGCGCGCATAGAGCTCGCGCACGAAGGCCTCATCATCGTCGCCGATACTTCGCCCAAAGCGTAAAAGGCGGCGTCGGCCGGGCTTCACGTCGATAACCGGCTCGAGTATCGGCACGACTGCGGTCGAACTTCTCGCGATACCAGGACTCGGTTCGCGGCCCCGCATGAGCATCGTCGCGCCACGCCGTCACGCTCGCCACCTGTACGTGGTACCAACGGCTGCGCCGTGGTAGGTGCGGTACAAGTGATACTGCTGCATGATCTGTGGATCGCCGACCACGAATCCGGAACGCAATCCCGGGACGCTGGAACGTTTCGACAGGCTATGAAAAGCCACGCAACGCTCGAAACGGGACCGCCTCGGCCGCCCGTGCCGCCTGTAGGAGGCTCGGAGGAGGCGATGCTTCATCGAGATAAACGTCCGCGTAGCACTCTGTCCGCCGCGATGATGAAACCGTAACGATCGGCGATCTCTGAGTGCGTCGGTGAGATACTCCTGGCTCATCACGGCGCCAGTTGGATTTCCTGGCGAGCACAGGAAGAGCAGCTGGCAGCGTGCCCATGCCGCGGCCGGCACTGCCTGCAGATCGGGCAGATAGCGGTTTTCGGGCAGGGTGTCGGGTGTAGGCTCGGCGCCGGCCAGCAGCGCCGCGCCTTCGTGAGATCTGATAGAACGGGTTCGGCATGAGTACCAGCTGACGCCTCGCCGAATCGACGCTGGCCTGCACGAAACCGAAGAGTGCTTCACGTGCCGCTCACGGGAGCAGCATCGTTGCCGGATCGACGCAACCTGCGGGCAGGACGAAGCGGCGCTCGAAGCCACTGCGCAGCTGCTCGCGAAGCTCCGGCAATCCCAGCGCGGCCGGATATTGGCCCAGGGTGCCAGAGGGCGGACGTCAGCGCATCGGATCAGGAACTGGGGCGGCGCGTGTCGCGGCTCGCCAATCCACAGAGCAATCGGGGCCAAATCTGCTGGGTGGCTCAATGCCGGCAACCAGCCGCCGCAGGCGCTCGAAGGCGATAGGGATGCTAGCAACGCGGAGACGCGGACTATCATTCGCGCCGGTCCAGCGTCTCCACCAGTTTCTGCTGCAGCCGCAACCCGGCTTCTTCGGTGAGCGGCCGGCCATCTTCGTGGCTGACATAAAATACGTCCTCGGCACGTCTCACCGACGCAGTCATGATGCGCGCGCCGTGGATATCGACCCGCTCGCTCATGAACACTTTGCCGACCTCCGAGCAGAAGTCCCGGCCGGTCGCCCACGCGATCAATTCGAGGACGGTCCGGTTGTTGCGCTCATCACGCGTCAGTACGACCTGCGTAGGCGTCGCGCAAACATGCGCACCTGGCGCGGCGCCCGGCGCGTGACCGGCGGGCGGCGAATGCAAGGGCTGATGAAGACTGCGCAGCAGCGCACGTTCGATTTCATGGATTCGCGAGGGGTCGGAAATCGTGCGGCCGTTGTCCTCAAGCACCAGATACGTCTCGATGCTGTACCCGTCGGCGGTCGGTGTGACGCGAGCGTTGACGATGTTCAGGCCCATCTGATCGAGCACCGCAGTCGTGCGCACGCAAAACTGTGTTGACGGCGCGGCGTGTAAGCGAAGATCGGCGTGCCACCACGCTCGATCATTGGATTGACTGCCACCAGCGGCGATTCATCCTGGGCCTCGCGCGCTGCGAGGAGGGCGGTGTGCCAGGCGATTTCTCCGGCGTGTGACGCAGGAAATACATGTCAGTGCAGGACTGCCAGACGCGTTCCACCGCCTGAGGATCGGCGCCGCGTTGCGCGAGTAGCGTGCGTGCGCCGGCTTGCGTCTCGCGCACCAGTTCATCCTGGTCGATCGGGCTCTCCAGGCCGCGACGCAGCGCGCGCTTCGCACGCTCGTAGAAATCGTTGAACAGCGAGGCCTTCCAGGTGTTCCACAGCTGCGATTGGTGCCGCGCACGTCGGCGACGGTGAGCACGTAGAGGTAGTCGAGATGCGTCTCGTCGCCGACGCGCGCGCGAAGCTCGTTGATCACCTGCGGGTCGCCGATGTCCTTCTTCTGCGCGGTGATCGACAGCAGCGAGGTGATTGCGCACCAGCCAGGCGCACGCAGCCGCGCGTCGTAGCGGCGACAGGCCCTGCTCGAGGCAGAACGCTTCGCGCGTCGACCGCGCCGAGGTCGGAGTGATCCCCGCCGCGGCCCTTGGCGATGTCGTGGAACAGTGCCGCGAGGTACGCGATCCTCGAGCTTCGGTAGCGACTGTGCGATCGCGCTGAGCGCCGGGCAGCTCCTGGTCGTAGCTGCGGCATCGCCAGGCGGCGCAGGTTGCTCACGACGAACAGCGTGTGCGCATCGACGGTGTAGCGCGTGGAACAGGTCGTACTGCATGCGCCCGACAATGCGGCCGAAGGCGGGAATGTAGCGGCCCGAGCACACCGTAGGTAGTTCATGCGCCGCAGCTCGTGCGTGACGCCGACCGGCGCGCGCAGGATGTCGAGGAACAGCCGGTGATGGCGCGGGTTCTGACGGAACTCCTCGTCGATGAGCCACAGGTGCTGGCCGACCGGCGCGATCGTGGCAGCGCGCACGCCGCGAATGTGCGGGTTCTGCTGCAAGCAGACACGAACAGCTCCAGCAATGCCGACGGGTTGCGCGCGAACACGTCATCCGCAGTCGACCTCGAGGTAGTCGTTGCGCATCTGGAAGCGCGCGTTCAGTGGCAGCGCGGCTCGCCGCTCGGCGTGAGGATCGCCTCGCGAAACAGCTGCAGCAGCATCTCGTTCAGCAGGCTCACGTCCATCACCGTGCGGTAGTAGCGCTGCATGAACTGCTCGACCGCGAGCGTGTAGCTCGCGTCCTCGTAGCCGAACAATCTGTGGCAAGACGTGATCTGGTGATCGAACAGCAGCCGGTCCTCGCGCCGCCCGGTGAGCATGTGCAGGGCGAAGCGCACCTTCCACAGGAACGCCTGCGCAGTGCTTGAGCTTGCGCAACTCGCCGCGCGTCAGGAAGCCGTGCGCGACGAGACTCATCGAGCGTTCGGCACCGAAGTGCCGCTTGGCGACCCAGCCGATGGTCTGGATGTCGCGCAGGCCGCCCGGGCTGGATCTTGACGTTGGGCTCGAGGTTGTAAGCGGTGTCGTGGAAAGCGATGGTGGCGCGCCAGCTGCTCGTTTACTTTGGCCTTCGAAGAAGTCCTTGACCGGGCCAGAGCGCGCTCGGGCGCGAGCGCGTGTTTCATCGCCGCGAACAGAGCTTCGGGGCCGGCGAGGCGCCGTGCTTCGAGGAGCGTCGTCGCGACACTGATGTCGGCGAGGCTCTCGCGCTGGCAATCGTCGATGGTGCGAACGCTGTGACCAACCTCCAGGCCGATGTCCCACAGGAAGGTCAGGAAGCGTTCGAGCGAGCGCGCCGTTCCCACGCGGAGGGTTCCCCTTCGGTAGCAGCACGCAGACGTCGATGTCGGAACACGGATGCAGCTCGCCGCGGCCGTAGCCGCCGACAGCGATCAGCGCGAGCTCGTCGTGTGCGCTCACCTGCGTGCAGTGACCAGGCGCGTACCAGAAGTCCATCGACGAGGCGTGCCCGATCGCGGACCAGCGCTTCGATGGGCTCGTCACGCCGAAGAACGTTCGCGCAGTTGCGCGTCGCCGCCTTCCAGGGCCGCGCGGAATGCGGCGACCGAGTTGCCGCCGGCGTCGAGCGATTCGTTCAGTGATTGCAGGTGGCGCCAGGCCGCCGGCGCGCCTGCAGTGATCGCCTCGTTGTCCTCGTAGTCGTCGGTCTCGGGGACTCGTGATCATCGCGACGCGAGGTCAGCCGGCGCGATCGGCGGCTGCCGAGCGTGAGCACTTCCATGGCCGCGTGGGCGTCACCAGGATCGTGTGTTCCCATTGCGCCGAGAGGGAATGGTCCTTGGTGACGACGGTCCAGCCGTCAGGAAGCAGACGCACGTGGCGGCGCCCGGCGTTGATCATCGGCTCGATGGTGAATGTCATGCCAGTTTCGCAATTCGATGCCCGGTGCCCGGCTCGCCGTAGTGCAGGACCTGCGGGTCCTCGTGGTAGATCCGACCGATACCATGACCACAGTACTCGCGTACCACCGAGAAGTTGCGCGACTCGGCGAGGATCTGGATGGCGTGCCCGATATCACCCGAGGTGGGCACCGGGGCGCACCTGCTCGGATGCCCCGCCACATCGCCTCGAAGCAACTTTCGGTGAGGCGCTGCGCCTGCACCGCGGGCTTGCCAACGAAGTACATGCGGCTCGGTGTCACCGTGGAAACCCTCCTTGATGACGGTGACATCGATATTGACGATGTCGCCGCTCTTCAGCACCCGCTCGCCCGGGATGCCGTGACAGACGACGTGATTGACCGACGCGCAGATCGGTCTTTGGGTACCCCTTGTAATGCAGGTTTGCCGGAATGGCGTGCTGCGTGATTCACGATGTAGTCGTGGCACAGGCAGGTCGAGCTCTTCGGTGGTCACGCCCGGCACGACATGCTCGCCGATCATGTCCAGCACCTCTGCGGCGAGGCGGCCGGCCACGCGCATGCGATTCCTGATCTTCGGGAGTCTTGATCGAGACATTCATGGCGGGTGTAAAGGCTGCTTCGCGCATGGCGGGGCACAGTTGTGCCGGTGAATCTAACGCATTGTTCGCTCAACAAGTTTATGGTATAAAGCGCGGCCGTTTTTGGCAATGCAAACCACACGCGCATCGTCACATGTGGACGGGTGCCGCTGACGGTAACTTGAGGTCCTGAAAGCCCTTGAGCGCCGACAGCGGTTTCCACATGGGATGCGCGGAGGCCTAACCCCAACAGGAGCCTTTCATGACCAGCGTGTCCATGCGACAGATGCTGGAAGCGGGTGTTCATTTCGGACATCAGACCCGCTTCTGGAACCCGAAGATGGCCCCCTACATCTTCGGCGAGCGTAACAAGATCCACATCATCAATCTCGAGAAGACCCAGCCGCTGTATGCGGAGGCGGCGAACTTCGTCAAGGCGGTCATTGCCGACGGCGGCAAGGTGCTGTTCGTCGGCACCAAGCGTTCGGCGCGCGAGTGCCGTGCAGAAAGAAGCCGCTCGCTGCGGCATGCCCTACGTCAACCAGCGCTGGCTGGGCGGAATGCTCACGAATTTCAAGACCATCCGTCAGTCGATCAAGCGTCTGACGGAGCTCGACGAGCTGCAGACGAGCGGTGCGCTGGACAAGCGCGGCAAGAAAGAGGCCCAGTCCCTGCGCCGCGAGATGGAAAAGCTCGAACCGGAGCCTGGGCGGCATCAAGGACATGGGTGCCCTGCCTGATGCGCTGTTCGTCATCGACGTGGGGCACGAGGAGATCGCGGTTCACGAGGCGCAAGAAGCTCGGCATTCCGGTAGTAGCGGTCGTTGATACCAACTGCTCTCCGGACGGCATCGACTACGTCATCCCGGGCAATGACGACGCCATGCGCGCCATCCAGCTCTATGCCATCGGCATCGCGGAAGCCATCAACGAAGGCAAGCAGTCGATTCCGGAGGTACCGGCCGGTGAGGACGAGTTCGTTGAGTTGGACGAGGAGGGCAACCCCAAGAAGAAGACCGCGCGGCGCAGACCGGCGCCGCCGAAGAAGAAGGCCGCAATTCGGCGCAAGCCGGCTGTGAAAGCGCTGGCGACCGAGGCGCCCCACCCCGAGACGGCTGCGGTGGATGCGGTTGCCGTCGATGCGGTTGCCGTCGATGCGGTTGCGGTCGATGTGGTGGACAGCGACGGCGACGAACCAGATGACCTGGTGGGAGCCGCGGGCGCTTTGCCGCGCGCCGGCATGTCCCGGCGAGACGCAAGGTTGCCACCAAGCCAGAGGGCGGCGGTGATACTCGGCGCGGGACCCGCAGGCAATGCGGGCGCATAGCCCGCATCGGTCGGTTCACACGGCTGAGGCATATCGCTCCGCGGCATCGCGCCGCGGACTCCATTTCGAGGTTCCAGGACGATGACAATCACGGCAGAAGCGGTCAAACAACTGCGAGAGCGCACGGGCGCCGGCATGATGGAATGCAAAAGGGCGCTGGTAGAGTCGGCGGGTAACCTCGATGCCGCCGCCGACCTGATGCGTCGGCAAGGCCTGGCGAAGGCTGACAAGAAGGCGGCTCGTGTCGCTGCCGAAGGTCTCATCGTCGTCGAACGCTTCGAGCGATGGCCTGACGGCCGCCATCGTAGAAGTGAACTGCGAGACCGATTTCGTCGCGCGCGAGCACAGTTTCCGGGCCTTCGCTGCGCTGATCGGTCGGTTGGCGCTCAAGAGTCATGCCCGTGACGTAGCGGAGCTGCTCGGCCAGAGGAGTGACTCGGGCGAAACGCTGGAAGAGCACCGGCGTGCGTTGGTTGCCAAGATCGGCGAAAACATCAACGTGCGGCGCGTGGCGACGCTCGACGGCCCCGAGCGCGCTGGGGACCTATGTGCACGGGATGCGAATCGGCGTGCTGGTGGCACTAAAGGGTGGGAACGACGAGCTCGCGAAGGACCTGGCGATGCACATCGCCGCGGCGAATCCCCAGTACATCCAGCCGTCCGACGTGCCCGCCGACATCGTCGATCGCGAGCGCGGCATCCTGCGGGATCAGGCGGCTGGCGAAGGCAAGGGCAAGACTCCGGAGATCGTCGGCAAGATGGTGGAAGGACGGCTGCGCAAGTACCTGAACGAGATTGCGTTGACCGGACAGCCGTTCGTTAAGGACCAGGACGTGAGCGTTGAAAAACTGCTCAAGCAGGGCAACGCCAGCGTTACCGAGATGGTCCGCTTCGAGGTCGGGCTAGGGCTGGAGAAGAAACAGGGCGACGGCAAGCATTGATCTCTAAGAACCCTGCCAAGGCAGGGTTCTCTATAATTGCTTCCCGGGGGCGTTCGAATGGAGTCAGAACGACAAGCAGCCACGCTATCGGCGCATCCTGGTGAAGCTGAGCGGCGAGGCACTGCTCGGGAACGTCGAGTACGGCATCGATCCGGCGATGCTCAAGCGCATCGCCACCGAGATTCTGGATGTCGCGCAACTCGGCGTCCAAGTGGCGGTGGTCATCGGGGGCGGGAACATTTTCCGCGGCGCCGGCCTGGCCCGCGCTGGTATGGACCGAGTCACTGCGGATCACATGGGCATGCTCGCCACGGTGATGAACGCGCTCGCGATGCAGGATGCCCTCGAGAGCCTCGGAGTGTTTGCGCGTGTGATGTCGGCGCTGCGCATCAACGAGGTCTGCGAGGATTACATCCGCAGGCGCGCGGTCCGGCACCTCGGAAAGGACCGCGTGGTGATCTTCGCCGCGGGCACCGGCAATCCCTTCTTCACTACCGACACGGCCGCGAGCTTGCGCGCCATCGAGATCAATGCGGAAGTGCTGCTCAAGGCGACCAAGGTCAGCGGCGTCTATTCGGACGACCCAGTCAAGAATCCGGCCGCCAAGCACTATTCACGCCTGACGTTCGACCAGGTGCTGACAGAGAAGCTCAATGTCATGGACGCGACGGCCATCGTCATGTGCCGCGACAACAACCTGGCCCTGCAGGTCTTCAATCTGAACGTTCCCGGCGATCTCATGAAGATCGTGCTGGGACAAAACGTGGGGACGATCGTCGACAATGGGGCGTAAACGGGCCTCACGCCCCGGGGGATCATCGATGCTTGAAGACATCAAGAAGGACGCCGTACAGCGCATGGACAAATGCGTCGTGGCGTTTCGTAATGACCTGAAGAAACACCGCACTGGCCGTGCACATCCGAGCCTCGTCGAGCACCTGAAAGTGGAGTACTACGGTAACGATGTGCCACTGATGCAGGTCGCAAGCATCAACGTCGAGGACGCGCGCACGCTGGCTGTCAGCCCGTGGGACAAGTCCATGGTCCAGGTGATCGAAAAGGCGATCATGAAGTCAGATCTGGGTCTCACCCCGGCAACCGCCGGCCAGGTGATCCGGATTCCGCTGCCGCCCCTCACGGAGGAGCGCCGCCGGGAACTCACGAAAGTGGTGCGCGCGGAGGCGGAGAATGCGCGCGTTCATGTTCGCAACGTACGTCGCGACGTCATGAACGAGCTCAAGGAGCGGCTCAAGAGAAAAGCTCGATCTCCCAGGACGACGATCGACGCGCCCATGATGAGGTGCAAAAGCTCACCGACAAGCACGTGGCCGAAATCGACCAGGTGCTCGCCGAGAAAGAGAAGGAGCTGATGCAAGTCTGATCGCACCGATGTCCCGACCGCTTCCCGCCCCTGTCCCGAACTCACTGCCGCGTCACGTCGCCATCATCATGGATGGCAACGGGCGCTGGGCGCAGGCGCGGGCAGATGCGCCATTCGGGGCACAAGGCAGGCCTGGGCCCGGTGCGGATTGCAATCGAGGCCTGTGCCGAGCTCGGCATCGAAGTACTGACGCTGTTCGCGTTTTCGAGTGAGAACTGGCGCCGGCCCGCCGACGAAGTCAGCCGGCTGATGGAATTGTTCATGGAAGCACTCGACCGCGAAGTAGCCGAGCTCAATGCACAGGGCGTGCGCGTGCGCTTCATCGGCGAGCGGCGTTCTCTGTCCGTACGGTTGCAGAGCCGACTCAATGAAGCCGAGGACCTGACACGCCTCAACCAGAGGCTCAACCTGGTGCTCGCGGTCGGCTACGGCGGGCGCTGGGATGTGCGCACACGCGGTCCGCGCTCTTGCGCGCCGGTGCACGAGCGGAGCACTGACGCCCGATGCAATCGACGAAGCACTCATTCAGTCAGAGCTGGCGTTAGGTGAGCTCCCGGATCCTGACCTGTTCATCCGCACCGGGGCGAGCGGCGCATCAGCAACTTCCTGCTCTGGAACCTGGCCTACACGGAGCTCTATTTCTGCGACACGCTGTGGCCAGACTTCGATCGCGCCGAGTTCGATCAGGCACTGGAATTCTTCGCAGGTCGGCAGCGCCGCTTCGGTACGACGGACGCGCACGTGGTCGCGCGCTGATGCTTCGCCAGCGAGTACTCACCGCCGTCGTGCTGGGCCTGGCACTGCTCGCAGTGATCCTGTGGCTCCCGGCCGAAGCTTCGCTCGCAGTGTTTGCAGTGGTCGCGCATACTGCGGGTGCGTGGGAATGGTCGGTGTTCCCGCGCTTCCCGGTAGTGGCCACGCGTTGGATATGTGTCCTGTGCGTCGCGCTCGCGATGGCGGTGGTGTGGGTCTACTCGCAGAGCGAACGGCACCTGCACACCCTGCTGCTCGTGGCGCTGGTTTGGTGGATCTTGGCGTTTTTCTGGGTCAGCCTTGCGCCCGCCACGCAAAGCCGCGCAGGCGTGGCGGGGAAGCGGGCTCTTTGTGCTGGTGCCTGCGTGGGTGGCTATCTCTCACCTTTATCTGCAGCCCGGCACTGGCCTTGCGACGCGCGGACCGCAACTCGTGCTGTTCCTGCTGCTGCTGGTCTGGGCAGCCGATACGGGAGCCTTCTTTTGCCGGCCGGCGCTTCGGCCGAATCGAGCTGGCGCCCCAGGTCAGCCCCAGCAAGACCTGGGAGGGCGTGTTGGGTGGGCTTTCTCGCCGCCGTGGCCGTTGCTGCGATCGGGGCGTGGTGGTTTAACCTGCGGCGCGTTGCCTTCCTCTCATTGTGCGTGGCGGTCGTGCTGGATCTCGATTGTCGGTGATCTCACTGAGAGCATGTTCAAGCGCTATGCGGGACTAAAGGACAGCGGCTCCGTATTTCCGGGACACGGCGGTGTGCTGGATCGCATCGACAGCATTACCGCGGCGGCTCCAGACGTTCCTGCTGGGGCTCAGCTGGATGGAATCTCAACCGTGAAGGGCGTGGTCATTCTGGGCTCCACGGGGAGCGTCGGTGCGAGCACGCTCGATGTGATCGCGCGGCATCGCGACGCGCTGCGTTGTCGCCCTGACTGCGAGGTCCAACGACGCGCGACTGTTCGAACAATGCCTGGAACATCGCCCGGATGTGGCTGTGCTGGTCGACTGGGTTGCCGCCGCACGATTGGCCGAGCGGCTGAAGGCCGCCGGTCTCCACAACGCCGTGTGCTGCGCGGGAAGCAGCTCTCGAAGAGGTCGCGCGCCTGCCCGAAAACGACATTGTCATGGCGGCGATCGTCGGGGCGGCGGGACTCCTTCCGACTCTTGCCGCCGCCCGGGCTGGAAAGCGGTTGCTGCTCATAGTAAGGAGGCCTTGGTGATGTCGGGAAGCCTGCTGATCGAGGCCGTGCGCGCGAGCGGCGCTCAGCTCATCCCGATCGACAGCGAGCACAATGCGATCTTTCAATGCCTTCCCTCAGCGCGCAGTTGCGCGGGAGCGCCCGCCGGAGGTTGCGCCGAGATCCTCCTCACGGCTTCGGGCGGTCGCTTTCCTGAGCACGCCATCCGAGGAACTGTGCAAGGTTACGCCCGACCAGGCCTGCGCGCATCAAACTGGGTGATGGGCCGCAAGATATCAGTGGACTCGCGCGACGCTGATGAACAAGGGCCTGGAGCTGATTGAAGCCTGCTGGCTATTCGGCGTGACGCCGGACGACATCGGGTGGTTGTTCATCCGCAGAGCGTGGTGCATTCGATGGTCGAGTACATCGGACGGCTCAGTGCTGGCACAACTCGGGCAACCCGGACATGCGCACACCGATTTCGCATGCGCTGTCCTGGCCGAGCGCTGGGAGTCTGGAGTCAAACCGCTGGATATCGTCGGTCGTGGGACGATTGACGTTCGAGGCGCCAGACCTGGAGCGCTTTCCGTGTTTGCGTCTGGCGCAGCGTGCGGCGCGCGGGAGAGTACCATGCCTGCCATTCTGAACGCCGCCGAACGAAGCCGCAGTGCGAAGCTTTTCTGGATGGCCATCTGAACTTTACGTCATCGATGTCGTGAGGGCGCTCAACGCGCGAGCGGCACCTGCTGCGAAACCAATCTGCCGCTGACGGTGCGGCGCGGCAGGCTGCCGCGGATCTGATTGCGCGCCTGGATGGTGCGGCCCCTGAGCTCGGCTGCGGGGCCTGGAGCTGATGCCGGTTGCCATCTCGATCCTCGCGTTCATCGTGGCGATCAGCGTCCTGGTCGCGGTGCATGAATTCATGATTATCTGGGTCGCCAAGCGGCTCGGCTTCAAGGTGCTGCGCTTTCGATCGGCTTTGGGCGTCCGCTCTGGATGCGCGGCGAGGTAGCGATCGCACCAGTACGTGATCGCCGCGATACCACTCGGCGGCTATGTGGAAGCTACTCGCACGAACGCAGGGTCCGGTCGCCGCGGCGGAGCTCGGTCGTTCCGCGTCGGCCCGTCTGGCAGGCTTCTGGTATTGAGCGCGGGGCCAGCGTTCACTTCCCCTTTCGCGGTCATGCGCTTATTGGGTTCTATTCATGTGGGGTGTGCCGCAAACACATCCCGTGGTTGGCGAGGTCGTACTCAACTCGCACGCCGCGCAGGCAGGTCTGAAGCCGCATGACGAGATTCTCCTGGTCGGTGAGCAGCGCACCGCGGATCCCAGGCCGTGATCTTGCTTGCTCGAGGATCTGCTGGACGACGGTCAAGTGAAACTTCACGTGCGTGGTGCTGACAACCTCGAGCGCGATGTGCAGCTCAGCGTCCCAGATCCCCGCGAGCGGCATGGGCTCACTGAGCCGGGGGCGCTTCTGGCGGTATCGGGTTTGATTTCCGCGCGCCGGAAGTGCCGCCCATCATCGACAAGCCGGTTCCGGACGGTCCGCCGAGCAGGCGGGGATCAAGGGTCTGGTGATCGCGTGCTCGCGGTCGATGAGCAACCGGTGGCGACGAGCACCGAGTTTCGCGATTACATCAGCAAGCGTCCTGGCGAGCGGGTGATCCTGACGCTGCACGCGGCGGACGGGGAAGCGCATGTTGCGGTCACGGTTCGCGCCGAACAGGAAGGGCGAGCACCGTGGGACGAATCGGAGTCGAGCTGCGGCGCGCCGAGCTCGAACGCCTCGGACCTGTCGCCGCCCTTGGACGTGCAGTGGCGAGACCTGGAGCATGTCTCAGCTCACCGTGAGCATGCTGTGGAACATGATCATGGGGCGCGTCTCGGTGAAGATCAGCGGCCCGATCACGGCAGCATTCGCCGGCGAAACCCACGAGTAATTGCGGCCGTTCCTGACGTTCTGGCCATCGTCAGCATCAGCCTCGGTGTGCTCAACCTGTGCCGATTCCGATCCTGGATGGGGGGCAGATGCTGTTTCAGGTGATCGAGCTCGCCAAGGGCAGTCCACTGTCGGAGCGTGCGCAGGTGTTCGGTCAGCAAGTCGGCATTGCCCTGCTGCTGCTGCTGATGAGTCTCGCTTTCTACAACGACATCACCTCGCGCTTCTTGAACTAGTACCCACGAGAACCGGGCCCATGCTGATCCGCAAGCTGATTGCGCTGTTCCTGTGCCTGCTCGCCGTGCGCGTCGTTGCGCAAACCGGTGTCGAGGACGAATTCACCGTCGGTGATATCCGTGTCGAGGGTTGCAGCGCATCTCAGAGGGCACGGTTTACAACTACCTGCCGGTCAATATCGGCGACCGGCTCGATTCGCAGCGCATCCAGGAAGCGCTGCGCGCGCTTTACAAGACCGGATTTTTCCGCGACGTGGAGTTGCGCCGCGACGGCAACACGCTGGTCGTGGTCGTGCTCGAGCGCCCGTCGATCGAGAGCTTCGAGATCAAGGGCAACAAGGACATCAAGACCGAGGATCTGCAGAAGAGCCTGCGCAACGTAGGTCTGGCGACGGGCAAAGACCTACGATCAGTCGGTGCTCGAGGAGGTCAAGCAGTACCTCACCGATCAATACTTCAGCCGCGGCAAGTATGCAGTGCGCGTCGACACCAATGTCGAGGAGCTGCCGGGTAACAAGGGTCCGTGTCAGCGTCAACATCGTGGAGGGCAAAGCGCGCCAGGATCCGCCAGATCAACATCGTCGGCAATACGCAGTTCAAGGACAAGGAGCTGCCGACGGCTTCGAGCTCAACACACCCAACGTGGCTCTCGTTCTATCGCGCCAGGATGATCGCTACGCACGCGAATCGTTGCAGGGCGATCTCGGAAGCTGCGCTCCTACTACATGGATCGCGGCGTAGCGCGAGCTTCAGATTGAATCCGCGCAGGTCGCCATCGCGCCCGAAAAGGACGACATCTTCATTACGGTCAACGTTCACGAGGGCGATGTGTACAAGATCGGCGAGGTCAAGCTTGCCGGCACGATGGTGGTTCCCGAGCCGCAGCTCAAACGCCTGATCCTGGTGCGTCCCGGGGACACCTTCTCCAACAAGATGGTGACGCAGCTCACAGCAGCTGATCACCTACCGTCTGGGCGAGCAGGGCTATGCGTTCGCAAAGGTCGAGCCAGTGCCGACCGCGGACGACGCCAAAGAAGAAGTCTCACTGACGTTTTTCGTCGAGCCCGGCAATCGCGTTTACGTCGCGGCACATCAACTTCCTCGGTACCTCGGCTATCGACGATGAGGTCCTGCGGCGCGAGATGCGCGAGATGGAGGGCGGCTGGTTGTCCAATGCCTCGGTGTGAGCGTTCCAAGGAGCGCATCCAGCGACTGCCGTACGTGGAGAAGGTCGACTATGAAACCACCCCGGTGGCGGAGTGGCTGATCAGGTGGACGTCGATTTCAACGATCAAGGAAGGATTGCCCGGCCAGTTCGGTGGCGGCGTCGGCTACTCAGAGTCGCAGGGCATCATCCTCGAACGGCAGTCTCGTCACAGCAACTTCATGGGAGCGGAGAGCGCATCGCGGCGGAGATCAACGCCGGCGCGTACAGCAAGGTCTACAGCATTTCGCACACCGACCCGTACCGCACCATCGACTGGCGTTGCCCGGACCATCTCGCTCGCCTATCGCGATGTCACGCAGTTCGTTTCAGCCTCGTCGGACTTCGGCACCAGAACACTGACCGCGGGCCTGGACTATTCGCTATCCGATCACTGAATACCAGGCGCTGCGCTTCGGGATGTCGGCGTCGCAGAACGAGCTGGTGACGACTCTGACCGGCAGCGCGCGGCAGGCGGTCGAGTGGGTGATCCACAACGGCGATCCCTTCGTGCATACGGAATTCGACGGACTCAACACCTTCACGTTCTTCGGCACCAAGTACAAGGCCTTCGAACTGGTTCGGTGGCTGGAGCTTCTGACACGCGCAATCGGGCGATCTTCGCCGATCACGGCACGCGCGCATGCACTGTCGCTTTCCTATGCGGTTCCCGGGAGCGATGTCCAATACTGGATCGCCAACTACGACTATCTTCAGTTCCTGCCGCTGCCCGGTCCCTTTACCCTGGCGCTGATCGGGGACTTCGCATACGGCGAGGACATCGGTGACACGACCTCGATACCGCCCTACCGCCAATTCTTCGCCGGTGGGCCGGATTCGGTGCGCGGCTACCGGGAAAGCCGGCTGGGCCCGAAGGACAGTTTCGGCAATCCCTACGGGAGCAACTTGAAGGTGGTCGGCCGGGCGGAGATCCTGTTTCCGGTACCGGAGAAGTGGAAGACTTACCAGCGCGCATCAGCCTCTTCTTCGACATCGGCAACGTCTTTCTCGACCGGCCACGTAAGCTTCACGGGCAAAGACGGTGTGACGCCGGTCGAGTACAAGATTCGCGTATGATGAGCTGAAGCAATCTGCGGGCATTGCGGCGCATGCATGGCACCCGCTGGGGATTTTCCGTTTCAGCTATGCCTTCCCGTTGAATGCGAGTGAAGGGGATGCCATTCATTTCAAAGACGAAACGGAAGGGTTCCAATTTTCCATCGGACAGGCGTTTTGAGGAAACAATAAGTGATCGGTACACAGCGTTGGTTGTTGAGGTCTCTGGCGGTCGTAGCGCTGCTGGGGGAGCGGTTCCCGCCGCGCAGGCGCAACTCAAGGTAGGAGTAGTGAGCGTTCCGCAGCTCATCGAGAGTCGCCGCAGGCAAAAGGTGCGATGCAGGCGCTACAGGATGAGTTCATGCCGCGCCGGCGCGAGATCGAGAACCAGCAGAAGGAGCTCAAAGCGCGTGAGGACAAGCTGACGCGCGACAGCGCCGTGATGTCGGAAGCCGAACGCGGCAAGGCGGAAAGAGAGCTGCGCGATGGGCAGCGCGAAGTGCAGCGCCGGCAGAATGAGTATGTGGAAGACCTCAACGTGCGCCGCAACGAGGAGCTGGGGAAGCTGCAACGCACGCTGCTGCAGGAAGTCCAGACCTATGCGAAAGCGCAGGGCTTCGACCTCGTGGTCGGTGACGGCGTGCTGTACGCCAGGACAACCTGAACATCACGCCTGCGGTGCTCAGCAATCTGCAGGCGCATTCCAAGACAGCTCCAGCCGCCGCCGCCTGCCGGCGCCAAGCCAGCAGCCGCCCCGCCTCGGCGGCGGCGCTCAGCCGGCGGAGAAAAAGCCCTCAGCCGTAGTGCAGGAGTCGAGCTCGACCATGGCAATATCCCTGGGCGAGCTGGCGGTGCGCTTCGGTTGCGAGCTCAGGGAGATCCGGCTGCCGAGGTTGATTGCGTCGCGACGCTGCAGAATGCCGACTCGCGCGCGATCACGTTTCTCGCCAACCCGCGCTATCGGCGTCATCTCGCACAGACGCGCGCCGGAGCGGTAATTCTCGAGCAAAAACTCGCAGAGGCCTGTCCAGTCGCGGCATTGATTGCGGCGGATCCATATGTAACCTATGCGCGCATCGCGGCGCTCCTGTACCCGGAGCAGCAATATGCTGCTGGTGCCGATTCTTCGGCGCGGATCAGCGCGGTGGCATTGATTGCACCGAGCGCATCAATCGGACCCAATGTAGTGATCGAGGAGGGGTTCGCGTTGGCGAACGGGTTCGGGTCGGTGCCGGCTGCGTGATCCAGCGCGACAGCAGTGTGGAATCGGACAGCCGCCTGACCGCCAACGTGACGCTCTGTCATGGGGTGAGCGTGGGAGCGCGCGCATTGATCCATCCCGGTGTCGTGATCGGCGCTGATGGTTTCGGCCTCGCGCCCGAGCGTGGCCGCTGGATCAAGGTGCCGCAGGTCGGGGGCGTGCGGATCGGCAACGATGTGGAAATCGGCGCCAACACCACTATCGATCGTGGCGCGATCGAAGACACGGTCATCGATGATGGTGTCAAGCTCGACAATCAAATTCAGATCGGGCACAACGTACACGTTGGTGCGCATACGGCCATCGCTGGATGCACGGGCATCTCGGGGAGCACCACGATCGGGCGCAATTGCATGATCGCGGGCATGGTCGGTATTGCCGGTCACCTGGAAATCTGCGACGGCGTCGTGATCACGGGCAGGACATTGGTGAGCCGGTCGATCACTCGGCCGGGCGTGTACTCCGGTGGCCTGCCCTTTGACGAAGGCGCGCCGCTGGCGGCGCAACAGCGCGCGTTTCGCCACCTCGACGAGCTGGCGCGCCGTGTCGAGCAGCTCGGTGGTGGAAAGTTGAAAACAACGGAAAAAGAGGGCGAGGATGACTGAGCCGGCCTACATGGACATCAACGCGGTACTCAAGCAGCTGCCGCATCGCTATCCCTTTTGCTGGTGGATCGGGTGCTGGAATGCACGCCCGGCAAAACCATCCGTGCCCTGAAGAACGTGACCTTCAACGAGCCCTTTTTTACGGGCCACTTTCCGCATCGTCCGGTCATGCCGGGCGTCATGATCATCGAAGCGCTGGCCCAGGCTGCCGGAATCCTCGCTTTTCGCACTGCGGGTGTGTTTCCGGACGAGCACTCGCGCTTTTTCTTCGTCGGCATCGACAAGGCGCGGTTCCGTAAACCGGTGGAGCCCGGCGACCAGCTCATACTGAAGGCGGAACTGGTCCGCGCCTTCAAGGGAATCTGGAAGTTTGCGACCGTCGCTGAAGTGGACGGCGAGGAAGTGGCGTCGGCCGAAATGATGGTGACGCCTGAAGCGCGCGTTGCCCCCGCGGCGGCTGATGCACCGACATGATAGACCCGCGGGCGGTCATCGATTCGCAGGCCCAGCTGGCCGCAGATGTCGAGGTCGGTGCCTTTGCGATTATCGGCGCCGAGGTCAGCATCGGCCCGGGTTGCCGCATCGGCCCGCACGCGGTGATCAAAGGACCGACGCGGCTCGGTTCCGACAACCAGGTCTTCCAGTTCGCCTCGCTCGGCGATGCGCCACAGGACAAGAAGTACCGCGGCGAGCCGACGCGACTCGAAATCGGCGATCACAACACCTTTCGCGAATACTGCACTGTCAACCGCGGCACGACGCATGGCGGCGGTGTCACGCGCATTGGGAGCGACAACTGGTTCATGGCGCTATACGCACGTCGCGCACGACTGCCAGATCGGGGATCACTGCGTCCTGGCGAATTTTGCGACGCTGGGCGGACACGTAGAACTCGGCGACTGGGTAATCATGGCGGGATTCTCCGGCATCCATCAGTTCTGCAAGGTCGGAGCGCACTGCTTTCTCGCCAACAACACTGCGGTCACGCGCGACGTGCCGCCCTACTCTGATGGTGACCGGGCAGCCGGCACAGCCGCACAGCATCAATGCCGAAGGCCTGAAGCGGCGGGGTTTCACGCCGGAGCAGATCCGCAACCTCCGCAACGCGTACCGCGTGCTGTACCGCTCCGGTCTCAAACTGGCCGAGGCGGTCGAGCAGCTCAGGCACTCGTGCCGGCCCAGCCGGAGCTGAAGAGCTTCGTGGATTTTCTGGGACAGACCACCCGCAGCATCGTGAGGTAGGCTTATTGCGCTTCGCCCTCGTGGCCGGTGAGGCGTCAGGTGACCAGCTCGGCGCGGCGCTGATCCGTTCGCTGCGCGCACGCAATCCGTCGGCACGATTCTTTGGCGTGGCGGGTCCGAAGATGCAGGCGGAGGGTTGCGAAGCCTGGGCGCACTCGGAGGCTCTCGCGGTCATGGGGCTTTTCGAGGTGCTGAGTCACCTGCCGCGGCTGCTGAAGATGCGCAGAGAGCTGCGCGAACGATTGCTCACGGAGCGTCCGGATGTCTTCATCGGGATCGATGCGCCGGAATTCAATCTCGGGCTGGCGCGCGATCTGCGAACTGCGGGACTTCGCACCGTGCAGTATGTGAGTCCGCAGGTCTGGGCCTGGCGCCCGGGGCGCGTGCGCGGGATCGGCGCAGCCGTCGATCTGGTACTGTGCCTGCTGCCTTTCGAAGAGCAGTTCTACGCGCGGGCCGGCGTTCGCGCCGAGTTCGTCGGCCATCCGCTCGCCGATGTGATTCCTGAAAACACCGAACCTGGCGCTGCTCGTCGGCAGTTGGGCCTGCACGAAGAGCGTCCGACCGTGGCGGTCCTGCCCGGCAGTCGTGTCGGCGAGGTCAGTCGTTTGGGCGATGACTTTGCCGGTGCGATCCGCTGGCTTGCGGCCCGTCGCCCGTCGCTGCAGTTCGTCGCGCCAATGGCGAATGGAGCGGTGCGTACGATCTTCGCACGGGCCCTGGAAAGAATGCACCGGGTGTCGAGGTCAGCGTGCTCGATGGCCATTCGCATGTGGCGCTGGCGGCGGCGGATGTGGTGCTGGTCGCGTCGGGCACCGCGACCCTTGAAACGCTGCTGCACCAAGAGGCCGATGGTCGTGGCCTATCGTCTCGGCGCTCTGACGGCCTGGTTGCTGCGAACCTTCAACCTGATGAAGGCACCGTTTTTTCCCAGCCCAACCTGCTGGCCGGCGAGCGCATCGTGCCGGAACTCTTTCAGGAACAGGTGAGCGCTGAAGCGCTGGGCGCCGAACTGTTGCGCGAGCTTGATGACACAGCGTTACGCGAGCGGCAGGAGCGCGTATTCAGCGATATCCATCGGCAGCTGGAGCGCAACGCAAGCGATCGCGCTGCTGAAGCGATCCTTGGAATGCTCGCCGCGAAAGCGGTGACTGCGTCATGAAGCGCCGACGCCGCCGACAGGCGCGATTGCCTTTTCCCGACCCCAACCGCTTGGCTGGCGTGGATGAAGCCGGGCGCGGTCCGCTGGCCGGACCGGTCGTCGCTGCCGCAGTCATTCTCGATCGCCGGCGACCTATCCGCGGACTGGCCGATTCGAAAGTGCTGGAGCCCGAGGTGCGCGAAAAGCTCGCGGTGAAGATCAGGGAGCGAGCCCTCGCCTGGGCGGTTGCCTGGGCGGATCGGGAGGAAGTCGACACGCTCAATATCCTGCAAGCCACGTTGCTTGCGATGCGCCGGGCATTGCTGGGCCTGAGGATCGCGCCCGATGAAGTCCGGATCGACGGGGATCGCTGTCCATCGCTCGATGGACTGGCGTTCGCATGTCCGGCGGTCCCGATTGTCGGGGCGACGCGCTCGTTCCCGCGATCAGTGCGGCCTCGATCCTCGCCAAGACCTACAGAGACGCCTGGATGCGCTCGTTCCACGAGATCTGGCCGGACTACGGCTTCGCATCGCACAAGGGCTACGCAACTCTGGAGCACCTGGCGGCGCTGGAGTGCCACGGGGCTTGTCCCTTGCACCGCCGTTCATTCATGCCGGTCAAGGGAAATGACCGGATGGTCGTTCGAGGAGTACCAGTCAGAACTCGAGGGCGCAGGGGCGGTGCAGCCAGCTACAATCGCGCCCGTCCAACTGCTGATCCTTCCATGAGCCAGTTCGTCCACCTGCGCGTCCACACCGAGTTCTCGCTCCTCGACAGCGTGGTGCGCGTGCCGGAGCTCATCGACGCGACCGTCGCAGCCGGCATGCCGGCCATCGCGCTCACCGACGAAACAAACCTGTTCGCCATGGTGAAGTTCTACCGTGGCGCGCAGGCACGGGGGCTGAAACCCATCGTCGGTGTCGATGTGCGTCTGCGCGACGCAGCCGACCGACAGGAACCGGCCCGCCTGACGCTGCCTTAGCCAGAACCTCGCCGGCTATCGCAATCTCACGCAACTCATCACCCGCGCGTACCTGGAAGGGCAACGGCGCGGCGTTCCGCTGATCGATCGCAACTGGCTCACGACCTCGAGCACCGTGGGCCTGATTGCACTCTCCGGTGCGCAGGACGGTGATATCGGCCGCGCCTTCTCGGCAATCGCGGCGAGGAGGCGCGACGCTTTCTCGGGCGGTGGCTCGAGCTCTTCGACAACCGCTTCTATGTTGAGGTACAGAGGCTCGGGCGCCCTAACGAAGAGGAATACCTGGATGAGGTGCTGCGCCTGGTGGCGGCAGTGCCCGACACCGATCGTCGCCACCAACGATGTGCGCTTCGTGCACCCCAGGATTTCGAATCTTCATGAGGCACGCGTCTGCATCCAGTGAAGGAAGCTTGCTGACAGATCGGGGCCGTCAGCGGCGCTATACGGAACAGCAGTATTTGCGTTCGCCGGCGGAGATGGCCGCGCTGTTCGCCGACCTGCCGGAAGCGCTCGAGAATTCGGTAGAGATTGCTCGTCGCTGCAGCCTGGAGTTGAAGCTCGGTGAATCACGCCTCCCGGAGTACCCGGTACCGGAGGGCATCACGGCAGCGGACTACCTGCGTGGCCAGGCGCGTGAGGGGCTTGGGAAAAGACTGGCCGGGTTCGTCGATGCTCCAGCCAGCGCGGGCCGTGATCCGGACGGTGTATGAGCAGCGCCTCGCGATCGGAGCTCGACACGATCTGCAACATGGGCTTCGCCGGCTACTTTCTGATCGTCGCGGACTTCATTCGCTGGGCGCGCGAGAACGGCATTCCAGTCGGCCCAGGTCGCGGGTCCGGTGCCGGATCGCTGGTCGCGTGCGAGCATCGGTATCACCGATCTCGATCCGCTGGAACACGATCTCCTTGTTCGAGCGCTTCCTGAATCCGAGCGCGTATCGATGCCGGACTTCGACATCGACTTCTGCATGCAGGGCCGCGATCGCGTGATCGATTACGTGGCCGAGAAGTACGGGCGCGATCGGGTTTCGCAGATCATCACCTACGGCACCATGGCGGCGCAAGGCGGTAGTGCGCGATGTCGGCCGCGTGCGGGGATGAGCTATGGTTACGTCGATCGCATCGCCAAGCTGATTCCTTTCGAGCTCGGCATCACGCTCGACAAGGCGCTGCAGGACGAGCAGGAGCTCAAGCGCCTGTATGAATCGGAAGAGGAAATCCGCAGCCTCATCGACATGGCGCGCTCCTGGAAGGGGTTGACTCGCAACGCAGGCACGCACGCGGGCGGAGTGGTGATCGCGCCATCCAGGCTCACCGATTTCACACCGCTGTTCTGCGAGGAAGGCTCGCACAGCGTCGTGACGCAGTTCGACAAGGATGATGTGAGAGGCAGCCGGGCTGGTGAAGTTCGACTTCCTTGGCCTGCGTACGCTCACCATCATCGACTGGACCGTCAAGGCGATCAATGCGCAGCGCCAGACTGCGAACGAGGCGCTGCTCGATATCACCTTGCTGCCCATGGACGATCCCGCGACCTTTACTCTGCTCAAGAGTTGCCGCACCAATGCGGTCTTTCAACTCGAGTCGCGCGGCATGAAGGATCTCATCCGTCGCCTGCAGCCCGACCGCTTCGAAGATATCGTCGCGCTGGTCGCATTGTTTCGCCCCGGTCCCCTGCAATCGGGAATGGTCGATGACTTCATCGCACGCAAACACGGGCGCACCGATCAGCCGATCGATTACCTGCATCCGGATCTCAAGCCCGTGCTCGCCGGCACCTACGGCGTAATCCTCTACCAGGAACAGGTGATGCAGATCGCGCAGGTGCTCGCCGGGCTACACGCTGGGCGGCGCCGATCTCCTGCGCCGCGCGATGGGCAAGAAGAAGCCCGAGGAAATGGCGAAACAGCGCTCGGTGTTCACCGAAGGCGCTGTGCGACGCGGAGTCGCGGAACCGCGCGCCCGTCATATCTTCGACCTGATGGAGAAATTCGCTGGCTACGGCTTCAACAAGTCGCATTCGGCTGCGTACGCGCTACTCTCCTATCAAACCGCGTGGCTCAAAGCCCACTACCCGGCGCAGTTCATGGCTGCCGTGCTGTCGGCGGACATGGATCGCACCGACAAGGTCGTGACGCTGATCGACGAGTGCGTGAGCCTCGGACTGAAGGTCGAGCCGCCGGATATCAATTCGTCTCAATACGATTTCACCGTGAGCGGTGCCCACAGGATCCGCTACGGACTGGGTGCGGTGAAGGGCGTGGGGCAGTCTGCGGTGCAAGCGCTCATCGACGAACGCAGCGCGCGCGGACCATTCACGAGCATCGAGGACGTGTGTCGGCGCCTGGACCTCAATCGCGTCAACAAGCGGGTACTGGAAGCGCTGATCCGCTCCGGCTGCCTGGATTCACTCGGCCACACGCGCAATACGCTCATGAGCCGCCTCGGCGCCGCAATGCACATGGGTGAGCAGACGACACGTGCACAGGCCGTCGGTCAGGACGACCTGTTTGGCCTCGCAGCGGGCCCGGCTCCTGATTCGGAAGCTCGCGGCGATATCGAGGTTGCCTGAGTGGCCAGAAGCCACGCGCCTTGCCGGTGAACGGGACACATTGGGCCTGTACCTTACCGGTCATCCGATCGCGCAGTACGAGGCGGAACTGAGTTTCCTGACGAGCGGTCGTCTGGGCGATCTCGCGAGCGGTCGGCCTCCTGGTGGCGGGAGAAGGCGGCAGATGGCAACCGGGGCGCAATGTCACCGTGGCCGGCCTGGTGCTGGAAGTGCGCAAGCGCGCGAACCGCGTGACAGCTGGTACTCGACGATCGCAGCGGTCGGATCGAAGTAATGCTCTACGAGGAAACCTATCCAGCAGCACCGCGACATCATCGCCAAGGATGCAATCCTGCTGGTTGATGGACAGATGCGGTTCGATGAGTTCAGCGAGGGATGGCGACTCAGTGCAAAGCGACTGCTCGACATCGACAGGGCACGCGAGCAGCAGGCGCGCCGACTCATTCTGCAGTGGCCTGCCGGTGTCGACGGGGCCGATCAGGTGCGCCGCCTGATCGAGATTCTCACAGCCCTACGTCGGCGGCAACTGCAGCATCCAGATCGGTTACCGGGGCGCGGGCGCAAGCGGCGCGCTGGTCCTCGACGAACAATGGCTGGTGCGTCCCGCACAGGAACTCATCGAGCGAGCTGAAGCGCTTCGTAGGCGCGGAAAACCTGCGCGTCGTCTATGGCGCACGCGGCGCGGGCGAGGAAGGTGGTACCAGTATCGGCACGAAGCTTCAATTGATAGTGGGCTTGCCCTAGCATGTCGCGCCCATGGACCTGAACTTTCTCGACTTCGAACAGCCGATCGCCGAGCTCGAGGCGAAGATCGACGAGCTCAAATTCCTGGGTTCCAGACACGGAGATCAACATCGGCGAGGAAATTGCGCGCCTCAAGGCGAAGAGCCGCGCACTGACCACCAGCATCTTCGCGAATCTCACCCCTGGCAGATCACGCAGATCGCTCGCCATCCCCAGCGCCCATACGCACTGGACCACATCGGTCAGGTGTTCACCGACTTCCAGGAGCTGCACGGGGATCGGATGTGCGGCGACGATCTCGCCATAGTCGGCGGACCGGCGCGCCTGGATGGGCGCGCGGTGATGCTGATTGGGCATCAGAAAGGACGCGATACCAGAGGAGCGCGTGCGGCGCAACTACGGCATGCCGAAACCCGAGGGGTACCGCAAAGGCACTGCGACTCATGCGGCTTGCGGAGCGCTTTCGCCTGCCTCTGGTGACGCTGATCGACACTCCTGGCGCCTATCCCGGCGTCGGTTCAGAAGAGCGCGGCCAGAGTGAGGCGATCGCACGCAATCTCTTCGCGATGAGTACGCTTGAGATTCCAATCGTCAGTATCGTGATCGGGGAGGGCGGCTCCGGGGGTGCGTTGGCAATCGGAGTTTGTGATCGTCTGTTGATGCTCCAGTACAGCATCTACTCCGTGATTTCTCCCGAGGGCTGCGCCTCGATCCTGTGGAAAAGCGCCGACAAGAAGGAAGCTGGCAGCCGAGGCGATGGGACTCACCGCAGAGCGGCTGGAGCAAGTTGAACCTGGTGGATGAAGTCGTGCGTGAGCCGCTCGGAGGAGCACATCGCGATCCCCTGTCGCGACCGCCGGAGACTCTGAAGGGCGCATTGCTGCGTCACCTGAACGAGCTCGAGCAGGTTTCACTGGAACAGCTGCTTGCCGCGCGCGAAACAAGACTCAGACGATTCGGCGCGTTCACCGGCAACTGAGCGCCGCCCCTCCGGTGTGGCATGATCGGCTTTTCCGCCGCAACCCTGCATGCCGCTCTGGCTTCGCTCGGCACTGATCCCGAAAGCCGCTCGGTATTGTGTAGCCTTCAGCGGCGGTGCGGACTCGACCGCTCTGCTCCAGTGCATGGCGGAGCTGCGTGAGCGGTACTCGGGACTCGAGCTGCAGAGCTGTCCATCTCAACCATCACCTGCAACCTGACGCCGACCTCTGGGTGGAACATTGCGCACGGTTGACACGGCAGTTGGCGGTGCCGTTCCTGCTCCTCGATGCTCGTGTTCAGGTCGCACGCGGAGAGTCGCTCGAGGCTCGCGGCGCGAGAGGTGCGCTATCGCCTGTTGGCTGAAGTGCTCGCTCCCGGTGAATTTCTCCTCGACGGCTCACCAGGCTGAGGACCAGCTCGAAACTGGTGTTGCTGCAGCTGGCACGCGGTGCTGGCGTGGCTGGTCTTGCGGGAATCGTCGCGCCGGGCGCCTTGCGGGCGCGGCGAGCACCTGAGGCCGCTGCTCGATTTCGGCCGCGAAGAGTTGCGCAGCTACCTCAGCGCCGTGGGGCTTACCTGGGTCGAGGATCCGAGCAACGAGAATCAGCGCTTTGACCGCAACTTCCTGCGCCACCGCCTCCTTCCTGCGCTCAAAGAACGCTGGCCGTCATTTCCCGCGAGCGTCGTGCGCAGTGCCGATCACCTCGCAACCGCCCACGCGCTGCTCGATGAGCGCGCACGCGCCGACCATGCCGTTGCGGCGGAAGGTGAGCGACTGATGGTTCCAATTCTGCGCAGGCTGGAACCTGCGCGCGTGCGCAATCTGCTGCGCTTCTGGATCCGCCTCGCGCGATGCCTCGCTTCCTTCCAGCGCCGTCCTCGAACAGATCGAGGCCCAGATGCTGGCGCTGCGTGCCGACCGCATTCCGGAGGTGCAGTGGGGTGACCGGGTGCTCCGACGTTACCGCGATCGCCTGTACCTGAGCGCTCGACTCCCGAGGCCGAACCTGCTGGGGAAGCGTCGTGGCACTGGCGGGTTGAGCCCCAGCTCGCGCTGCCCGCAGGCTCTGCGGTATCTTCGTGCTCACCTGGATGTGCGCACTGGTGCGAGGCTTGCCGGTATTCCCGATCAACTGCGGGTGAGGTGGAGGTCAGGCGGAGAGACTCTGCAGCTCGCCATCAACCGACCGCATCGCGAGCTGCGAAGCCTCTCATGCAGGAGTGGGGCATCGTGCCGTGGATGCGTGGACGCATTCCGCTGCTGTACGCGGGAGAGCACTGGCAGCGGTTGGCGATCTGTGGCTTGCGGCGGAATTTCGCGCTGGCGAGGATCAACCGGGCACTGTCATTGATTGGCTCGATCATCCGGCGGTCGACTGAGGGCCGCGCGGTCGCGTGCGCGCTACACCTCGCTCAAGGCAGGTGGAGTTTCATTGAGCAGTCAGCCTCATTCTGGTAGCCTGACTGCCCGTCGAAAATCAGCGGCTGACGCGGCGCAGCTGAGCGACGGGATCTAAGCTGATCTCCTCACCGACGACCGCCCGCGGCCCTTGGATCGAGTAACCGGTCCTGTCGATACAGGATCGTCTGCATTGCGGGTGAGTCTGGCATGACCCGTTTCGTTTTCGTCACTGGTGGCGTCGTTTCCTCGTTGGGCAAGGGCATCGCCAGCGCGTCGCTCGGCGCGATTCTCGAGGCGCGCGGGCCTCAGGATCGCGATGGTGAAGCTGGATCCGTACATCAACGTCGATCCAGGCACCATGAGCCCGTTCCAGCACGGCGAGAGTGTTTGTCACGGAGGATGGCACCGAGACCGATCTGGACCTCGGCCACTACGAGCGTTTCGTGCGCACCGACGACGGCCGGCACAGCAATTTCACAACCGGGCGCATCTACGAGCGCGTCATCGCCAAGGAGCGGCGCGGCGACTACCTCGGCGCAACTGTTCAGGTCATCCCGCACATCACCGACGAGATCAAGCGCAGCATCCGCATTGGGCGCGGGCGATGCGGATGTGTGCATGGTGGAGATTGGTGGCACGGTGGGTGACATTGAATCGCTGCCGTTCCTGGAGGCCATCCGCCAGATGGGCGTCGAGCTCAGGGCGCAACAATGTCGCCTATATGCACCTGACCCTGATTCCGGTAGTCGGCCGGCGGGCGAGATCAAGACCAAGCCGACTCAGCACTCGGTGAAGGAACTGCGTGGCATCGGTATCCAGCCGGATGTTCTGCTGTGCCGCTGCCGTGAGCCGCTCCCGGAAGAGCATCGCCGCAAGATCGCGCCTATTCACCAATGTCGAGGAGCGCGCGGTGATCTCGGCGGTGGATGCCGATGACATCTACAAGATCCCGCTGCTGCTGCGTGAGCAGGGCCTGGACGACATCATCGTGGACAAGCTGCGCCTCGCAGGCGCCGCCCGCGGATCTGTCCGAATGGCGTCACGTGGTGAGCGCCAAGATGAACCCGGAAGCGCAGGTCAACGTCGCGATGGTCGGCAAGTATGTGCAGATCCGCGATTCATACATCTCGCTCAACTGAAGCGCTGACTCATGCGCGGCGTGCGCACCCGCACGCGAGTCACATGTTCACTACGTAGAAGCCACCGACCTCGAAATGCAGGCCTCTCGGCGCTCGACGGGATGGATGCGATCCTGGTGCCGGGCGGGTTCGGCGAGCGCGGCATCGAAGGCAAGATCCGCGCGGTCGAGTACGCCCGCGCAGCAACAGAATTCCGTATCTCGGGATCTGTCTGGGCATGGCAGGTGGCGGTCATTGAATACGCGCGTCACGTCGTGGGTCTGGAGGGCGCCAACAGCACCGAATTCAATCGAGCCACTCCACACCCGGTGATCGCGCTCATCACAGAGTGGCAGGATCGCGAGCACGGGGCGCAAACTCGGGATGACGGCTCGGCAAAGGGCGGAACGCATGCGCCTTGGCGCACAGGAATGCCGCGTGGTGCCGGGCACGCTGACCACGCTGTGTACGGGCGGGACACGATCATGGAACGTCATCGTCATCGCTACGAGTTCAACAACCGCTACCTGGAGCGGATGTCGAAAGCGGGACTGAAGTTCTCGGGTTTTTCGAGTGACGGCCTCGTGGAAATGATCGAGCTCGCTTCGCATCCCTGGTTTATCGCGTGTCAGTTCCATCCTGAGTTCACTTCCACGCCCCGGGATGGGCACCCGCTGTTCGCCGGATTTATCCGCGCGGCGCGCCAGTACCGGGGCGTCGCAGCTGCCCGCTGCCGCCAGCGCATGAAACTGCATGACTTCGAGGTCGGTCCGGATCAGCCCCTGTTCCTGATTGCCGGACCATGCGTCGTCGAGAGCGAATCCCTGGTCATCGACACAGCCGGCCGATTGCAAGGAGATCACAGGGCGGCTGCGCATTCCCGTTCATCTTCAAGTCTTCGTTCGACAAGGCGGAACTCGTTCCTCGGCAGCTAGCTTTTCGCGGCCCTGGCGCATGGACGAGGGCCTGCGTGTGCTGTCGGAAGTGCGGCGGCAGCTCAAGCTTCGGGTGCTCACCGACGTGCATGAAGACACGCCCTGGCGGAGGTTGCGGAAGTCGTGGATGTGCTGCAGACGCCTGCATTTCTCTGTCGTCAGACCAACTTCATTCGTGCCGTCGCTTCGCAAGGCAAGCCGGTCAACATCAAGAAGGGCCAGTTCCTGTCGCCTTGGGAAATGAAGAATGTCGTCGATAAGGCGCGCGCCACTGGAAATCAGCACATCCTGGTGTGCGAGCGTGGCTTCTCATTCGGATACAACAACCTCGTTTCGGACATGCGCGGCCTCGCAGTGATGCGCGAGACCGGCTGCCCGGTGGTATTCGATGCGACTCATTCCGGTGCAGCTGCCGGGCGGCAAGGGCTCAGCATCCGGCGGACAGCGCGAATTCGTGCCGGTGCTCGCGCGCGCGGCGGTGGCTGCTGGAGTCGCGGGTATCTTCATGGAGACCCATCCGGATCCCGACAAAGCCCTGAGCGATGGCCCAAACGCATGGCCTCTGGGACACATGGAAGCGCTGCTCGAGACGCTGGTGCAGATCGATCGCACCGTGAAAGCCCGACCCTATGCGGAGTCACTCCTGATGAGCCGGATCAAGTCGATATACGCGGGCGCGAGATTATCGATTCGCGTGGCAACCCGACGGTCGAGGCCGACGTCTTTCTCGACAGCGGCGCAATGGGGCGCGCAGCCGTCCCGTCCGGCGCCTCGACCGGAACGCGCGAGGCAGTCGAGCTGCGCGACGGCGATCCCAAGCGCTTCTCGGCAAAGGCGTGCTGAACGCGGTCGCCAACGTCAACGGGCCGATCCGCCAGGCGCTGCTCGAATCGTGATCCAGTCGATCAGGCGGCACTCGACACGCGCATGCTCGAGCTCGACGGCACGGAGAACAAGTCGCATCTCGGTGCTAATGCGATTCTCGCAGTGTCGCTGGCCGCGGCGCACGCCGTCGCCAGCGATCGCAAGCTGCCGCTGTTTCCGGCACCTCACTGGCGCCGAGGATTTCGATTTGCCAGTGCCGATGATGAACATCATCAACGGTGGCGCGCACGCGGATAACAGTGTCGACATCCAGGAATTCATGATTCTGCCGGTCGGCGCGCCCTCGCTGACGCGAGGCGATCCGCTATGGCGCGGAGATCTTCCATACGCTGAAGAAGGTCCTGCACAAGAAGGGTCTGGCGACCGCGGTCGGCGATGAGGGTGGCTTCGCTCCCGATCTGCCTTCGAACGAGGCTGCGCTGGAAACAATCATCGAAGCGGTGCAGCTGGCAGGGCTACACGCCGGGAGGCGATGTGCTGCTGGGGCTGGACGTGGCGAGCTCGGAATTCTTCAGCGAAGGTGTCTATACGCTGGAATCGGAAGGACGCCAGTTCAGCGCTGCTCAGTTCGTGGATTACCTGGCGGATCTCGTCGGCCGCTACTCCGATCATCACCATTGAAGACGGCATGAGCGAGAGTGACTGGCCAGGATGGGCGCTGCTGGACGCAGCGGCTCGGCCGGCGCGTGCAGCTGGTGGGAGATGACCTGTTCGTGACCAATACGAAGATCCTGAAGCAGGGAATCGAGCGGGAATCGCCAACTCGATCCTGATCAAGGTGAACCAGATCGGGACCCTGACCGGAACACTGGCAGCCATCGAAATGGCGGCACGAGCAGGTTATTCCGCGGTCATCTCGCATCGTTCCGGCGAGACAGAAGATTCGCACCATCGCCGATATTGCGGTAGCGACTTCCGCGACGCAGATCAAGACCGGATCGATGTCGCGTTCCCGATCGCGCGTCGACCAAATACAACCAGCTATTGCGCATCGAGGCCGACCTCGCGCGCGCACGCGCGCTACGCTGGACGCAAGGCATTCCCGGTGCCGCTCGCATGAATCACGTCTCGCAGCACCCATGAAGACGATGTCGCTGCGCCTGTTCGCCGCCGCCCTGCTGATCGTCGTCCTGGCGCTGCAGTATCGGCTGTGGCTATCCGATGGCGGAATTCGCGAAGTGCATCGGCTGCAGAACGCGGTGACTGCGCAGACACAGCAAAACGTCGAGCTCAAGGAACGCAACGAGCAACTTGCTGCGGAAGTGAAGCGACCTGAAGGAAGGGCTGGACGCAGTCGAAGAGCGTGCCCGCAGTGACCTCGGCATGGTGGGCAACAACGAAACGTTCTATCAGGTCGTTTTCGCCGCCGGCGGCGAATCATCTGGTGCCACCAGAGCCGGCTCCGACGGGACTCATCGACCGGTAGCGGCGGGCAAAGTGGGCCTCGAGTCACCAAGCCGCAGCCCGATGACGGCCTCGGCGGCAACGCCGCGCACCTGGGCAATCGTCGCTGCGGCAGGGTCGGGGCTGGCGCATGGACGCGGAGCGACCGAAGCAATACCTGGAGCTGGCTGGTGCCACCGTGCCTCGAACATGCGCTGCGGCCGCGTTGCTGTCGCATCCGCAGATCTCCGGGATAGTTGTAGTGCTGGCTCCCGGCGATGAATTCTGGCCTCAGCTACCGCTCGCGACCGCGGCGCGTGTGATGACGACGGTGGGCGGTGATGCGCGCCAGCATTCAGTGTTGAATGGCGCTTACGGCGCTCGAGGGCAAAGGTCAGTGCTGAGGACTGGATCCTGGTCCGACGACGGAGCGCGCCCCTGTCTCGAAACGGAAGCGCTCGACATGCGCTGATGGCCGCAGTGAAAAACGATCAGGTCGGGCGGGTTGCTCGCGGTGCCGCTCGGCGACACGCTCAAGCGCGCCGATGCTGACGGGCTGCGCTGCGAGTCGACGCTCGAGCGCAAAGGACTCTGGTGCGCGCAAACGCCGCAGATGTTCCGCTACGGCCTGCTGCATGCGGCGCTCGGCAAAGCGCCGGCCCAGGCACGCGGGTCACCGATGAGGCGCAGGCAGTGGAAGCACTTGGCCATCGACCGACAACTGGTCCGCGGCTCGCCTCGCAACATCAAAATCACCCATCGCGAGGACTTGGTCCTGGCGGAAGCGCTTCTGCACAGGGCAGCCGTGAGATGAGTACGAGCACCAGGGTCGGCGTGGGCATCGACGTGCACGCCTTCGGGCCGGGAGATCACCTCATGCTGGCGGGTGTGCGCATCGCCACACGATCACGGTGTCACCGCGCATTCCGACGGTGATGTTGCTATTCACGCGCTGTGCGACGCGTTGCTTGGAACGGCAGGCCTCGGCGATATCGGCCAGTATTTTCCCGATTCCGACCCGCAATGGCGCGGGGCGGCGAGCGCGGTCTTTCTGCAACGGGTTGCCGAGATGTTGACCACGCGGGGTTACGCGCCGGTCAACGTCGATATCACTATCCTCGCCGGAACGTCCGCGCATCGGCCCGTACCGGGAGGCCATGCGGCGTCGGCTCGCCGAGCTCCTGGGTCTGGAGCCGGAAGCCGTGAACGTCAAGGCGACGACAACGGAGCAGCTCGGCCTGATTGGTCGCGGCGAGGGTATCGCCGCCATGGCCGTGGTTCTGGTCGATTCGATAGCCCGCGACGCATGACCACGCCGTGCCCGAAGAGTGGCGCCGCCTGGCGCTCGATCCGCCGCGCGCGTATGGGGATCCGGTAGCGCGTGGCAGACTGCGACGCCAGCCCAGACGATTTTGAGGTGCACGAAGAGTTGTCGTTCCGGCCGGATGGCCAGGGGCCACACTCCCTCCTGCGCGTGGTCAAGCGCGGGGCGAATACCGAATGGGTCGCAGGACAGCTGGCGCGATTTGCGGGCGTGCGAGCGAGCGATGTCGGCTTCGCGGGGTCTGAAGGATCGGCATGCCGTCACCGGGCAATGGTTCAGCGTCCCGGCATCGAAGATCAGTGGTGCTGATTGGCTCGATCTGCAGCACCCCGAGTTCAGGGTGCACGAAGTGCACCGCACTCGCGCAAGTTGCGGCGCGGTGCGCTGGCTGCCAACCGCTTCCGTATCTGCGTGCGCCAGTTCGATGCGGATGCCAGGGCACTCGAGGAGAGAGCTGGGCAGAATTGCGTGCTGCGGTGTGCCGAACTATTTTGGCCCGCAGCGCTTCGGACGAAGACCGGCAACCTGTCGCGCGTTCAGGAGTGGATCGCCTCCGCGCGCCTGCCGCGGGCGCGGGCGAACGAAGCTTCACGATTTCAGCCGCACGCAGCCTCGTATTCAACGCGATACTTGCCGAGCGTGTTGATCGACCGTGGCTGGGATCATTTGCGGCCCGGTGACGTGGCAAATCTGGACGGCACCGGCAGCATCTTCGCGGTCGATGTCGCCCACTAACGGATCTGGAAGAGCGCTGCCGGGCGCTCGATATTCACCCGACCGCACCACTTTGGGGTGCTGACACGCTCCGGTCCGCATCAGAGGTACGCGATATCGAGATGGCAGTGGAGCGGCGATTCCAGGCGGTTACCATGGTGCTCGCCGCTGCAGGCCTCACGCACGAGCGCAGGGCGCTGCGCCTGCGGGTTGCGGATCTGCAGGCGCATCCCGGGGATGGCGCGCTCACGCTCGAATTTCGACTCATGGCGGGTGCATTTGCGACCACAGTATTGCGCGAGCTGCTGGACGTGACAGGAGAGGCGCTGACGATGCTGGAAATCATCGATCACGAGGTCGCGCGTGAAATCCGCTTTGCCCGCCCCCCGTCAGCGCCTTCAATGTAGAGCTGCTCGAGCGTGACTGAACGACGCGCTGGACGCAGCTCGAGCTGACGGTTGCGGCGCAATCAGCTGCTTTCGGGCCGCCCGAGGATGTTCACGGCCGGGCTCGACGTCCCCGAACTCCTGACACTCGATCGGAAACAGATGCTGCGAGGCTGGGAGGTTTCTTTGGCGCGCAGGCGCGTCTCGCGGCGGCTCCAGTCCCAGTAGCCGCAGCAATCACCGGTCACAGTCCGGCCGGGGCGCGGTTCTCGCTCTGTATTGCGATTACCGTGTGATGGCTCGCCGGCAAATACCGGATCGGCCTCAACGAAGTGCAGGTGGGGTTGTTTCCAGGGCCAATCATCTACGGCGCGTTGCGTCAGCTGGTCGGCGCCCGTGTTGCCGATCGGCTGATCACGGGCGGCGTCCTGCATGACGCCTGAAGAGGCGCTGGCGTCAGGACTGATCGATCGTGTAACCGATGAAAGCGAAGTTGTTCCGGCGACTCTCGAATGGGCGCCACTTTGCATCGCTGCCCCCGCTCGCGGTATCGCGCACCTGCGCGCCTGGCGCGCGCCGACCTCGTCAATCTGGTCGCGAACCTCGGCCGCGCGGACTATGAGGCGATGAATGAAGCCTGGTTCAGCGCGGAAACACAGGCCACGCTGCGCGATCTCACCAAGCGCCTGCAGCGTAAGACCTGAACCTGGGCGGGCAGGCCTCACTGCGCAGCGCAGCAGAACGTAGATAGCGCCGGTTCCGCCATCCACCGGTCGCGCCGAGCAGAAGGCAAGCACTGCGTCGGTTCGTTGCAGCAATGCGTTGACGGCATTCCTGATCACCGGACCGCGATGACCGGAACGCAGTCCCTTGCCGTGCACGATGCGCACGCAACGTGCCTGAGCGCGCAACATGCCTCCAGGAATTCGCGCAGAGCCTGCTTCGCCTGGGCCACAGTGTTGCCCGTGCAGATCGAGCTCCGCCTCAACGCGGTACTGGCCACGCGGCGTAACTTGCGTAACATCGAGTCCTGCACGCCCGCGCGCCGAAAGGTCAGCGCGTCGCCTGCTTCGCTGGTACAAGTCGCCGGGCTGCAATTCGAGGCTTTCGCGCAGCACTTCCAGATCGTCGAGTCGGGCGAAACGCGCCTGCGGCTGCGGTTTCGGCGCACCGGCGTCTGCACGCGCTGGCGCAGACGCTTCACGCCGCGTACGGCGTCGCGGAACGAGACGCTTTTCTTCGCCGTCATCGCTCATCGAACACTCGCTCGTCAATCTACCCGGCGTCCAAGCCCATCCAGTATAGTGACGCACGGATTTCTCTCGCCAGCTGCCGCCATCGGTGAAAATTCTGCTGAGTAACGAAGGTGACGGGTATCGCGCTGAAGGTATCCGTCATCTGGCCGTAGCGCTGGCAGGGCCGTTGCCGAGCTTACGGTAGTGGCACCAGAGCGCAATCGCAGCGGTGCCGGGCACTCTCTCACGCTCGATGTGCCGTTGCGCGTATTCCAGGTGGAACCAAACGTGTACTACGTCAACGGGACTCCGACCGACTGCGTCCACCTGGCAATCTCGGGGCTGTTCGACTACGAGCACGACCATGGTGGTCTCGGGTATCAATGACGGTGCCAATCTCGGCGATGACGTCCTGTACTCGGGAACGGTTGCAGCCGCCATCGAGGGGGCGCTTTCTGGGGCTGCCCACCATAGCAGTCTCTTTGTGCACCGAGCCTGGAAGCGCGCGGAACTTCCGCAACGGCCGGGCGAATCGCGCGCGACCTGCGTGTCACCTGACGCGCGCGCCGCTACGCACGCCTCGACGATTCTCAACGTCAATGTGCCGGACCGGCCCTGCACAACCCTGCGAGGAATCGAGGCGAGCGCGACTCGGATTCCGCCATCGTTCCGCGCCCGTCGTTCGTGCTGAGGATCCCAGGGGCAGACCCATCGTACTGGGTGGGTCCGGCCGACGCGGAGCAGGAAGCGGGACCGGGGAACAGACTTCAATGCCGTGGCCACGGGGTTTGTCTCGGTCACACCGTTACGAGATCGATCTGACGCGGCACGCTGCCATTGACGAGGTCGGGCACTGGTTGCGAGGCATTGATGGTTGACTCGCGGCTCAATGGTATCGGCATGACATCAGCGCGCACGCGCGCGAGCGGGCTGGCAGCGGCTCAAAGTGAGCAGCGGCATTCGCAATCCCGTGGCAGCTCGACCGGATTCGGGGCGTACCGCGGCATCTGTTCGCTGATGAAGCCCTGGCGAGCCGGGCGTATGAGGATGTGGCGTTGCCGATCGGGTTCCGGTCAGACCATTTCCCAACCGTGGATCGTCGCACGCATGACTGAGGCGCTGATCGAAGGTGGGGCGCCGGAGGAAGGTGCTCGAGATCGGTACCTGGTTGCGGCTACCAGACCGCCGTGCTGGCCCCACTCGTCGGCAGGATCTATTCGATCGAGCGGCTCGGAACCGTTGTACGAGCGCGCGCGAACGGCTCAAGGTACTGGGAATTCGAAATGTCCGTCTGAAGCATGGCGATGGCACCAAGGGCTGGCCTACCCGAGCGCCGTTCGATGGAATCCTGGTGGCTGCCGCTCTGCGCATGCAGTGCCGGATGCGTTGCTCAAGCAACTCGCACCGGGCGGGCGCATCGTGGTTCCTATCGGTTCAGAAGGCGGGCGGGAGCTGGTGCGCATCACCCGCGAAGAGGGCCGCCTGAAACGCGGAAAGCTGGGGGCAGTTGCCTTCGTCCCGCTGATCCAGGGGCCGGTTTCGATCGCGTGAGCCGACCACCATGAGCAGGTCATCGCGCGTCCCGGCTGACGTGCTGGCCGCGACTCGCTGGGGGCGGTGAGCGCCGCGGTCGTGGTGGCAGTTGCAGGCTGCGGCACCCGTATCGGAAGCCTGACTCACGCACGTACACCGTCCGATCGGGAGACACCGTCTGCTCGATAGCCTGGCGACATGGCGTCGACTATCGCGATCTCGCACGTTGGAACAAGTTGCCCGGTGACTCACGCGCATCTATCCGGGGCAGGTGCTCGAACTCCGAGGTAGCCGGCCCGCAGCGACCAGCGCCGCCGCGCGCTGCCAAGACGGGCGCTTGCGGCGCAAGCTCCGGCGCCTCCGGCGGCGGACGACGTTTCGGTCTGGCCATGGCCGACGGAAGGGAGATCGCGGCGGTACGCCACGCACCCACGGGATTCTCAAGGCCTGACGATCTCCCGGACACGAGGGCCAGGTCGTTCGAGCGACTGCGGCCGGCAGGGTCGTGTACACCGGCAGCGAGCTGCGTGGGTTTGGAAACCTGCTCATCATCAAACACAGCAATGTGTTTCCTGAGCGCCTACGGGCAACAATCGGGGATCTGGCTGGGTAAAAGAGGGCGAATCAAGTCGAGGCGCGGTCAGCAGGTTGCTGTCGATGCACCGGGGCTGGCCCCGGCCACGGCGCCGATGCTCATATTTCGAGACTCGATTACAATCGGTCGACCTGGTTGATCCTGGCGCTGCAGCATCCGCCGCCTAGGTGACGACATGCGTAGGGTGCATTAGATCAGGTCTAATGCGGTGCAGGGCGCATTCGCCTTTAGTAACGGGTACCTCCGTGCTCTTCCAAGTTTGCTTTGTAGCGGGCACGGGGCTGCTTAACATGTCGCCAAAACAAAGACATGCATTGCCGCGACAAGCGATACCAGAGAAGACACAGGGGCGAAGGGGGAAGTCAGAAGAAACAATAAGAACAAGTGAGAACGAGCAGTTAAGAAAGCTGCAAATTGTCTCGAATGCATGTCGTAGTCTTCCGAATGATTGGTTGGCTGATTTGTAGCTTTTGTTCCCCGTGTCTTCCCCCGGTCCTGTGAGTGCGGCCGCCTGCCGTCCAGCCCTCTCAGCTTGGCTATCGGTGGCGTCTGCGCTGACGATCAACGCCGCCGCCGCGCGTCGGCCCTCCTGACCAATACGCTTAGCAGGGTCCGCGCGTCGCGGCACGCGTATCCATCACTTCGAAGCCGATCCTGGCGAAGCAAAGTGGCTGCGGCACCGATGGTCCATTTGGTGGAACACCTGTCGCTCGCCGGTGCCAGAGCAAGATGACTCTGCGGTTTGAGGGGCAAGTGGTCAGCCTCGCAGATGATCGAGTTGCAGCTCCGGCGACACTACCCGGCGGTTATCGACGAAACGATCTCGCTCGGCGGTGAGAACCACGCTGCGCGAATCACGTGCACGCGAACCACGCAGTTCACCTGGGGCACAGGCGCGTACGAGGTCTGGCTGCGGCGTCCGACTCGCAGACTGAATTGCACGTGATGAAGCTTAATGATCGATGGATTCGGATTGCCGCCGACAGAGCGAGCAGCAGACCGATAGCACGATCGTGCACGAGCTCATCCTGATTTTCACCGATCTGTTCATCGCCGAAGGCGCAGTTACCCCGCAATCCGTACCGGCTCTGCCCGCGCTGAGCGCGCTCTGACGCGCGGCGAGGTGCAGTTCTGCGGCGATCTGGCGACACTGGGTTTTGCGCGACGTCGCCGAGGTTGCGACGTGCTGCTGCCAGTGCCGTGTGCAGCGATTTCGCGTCACGCAGTCCGCCAGCCTGAAGGTGCGTCGATGGAGCGGAGCACGGCTGGTGGCTGGCGACTCCGGTGCATCCTGGATGCCGGCCTGACACGAGCGAACATGAGTGCGCAGCCAGCCAGCCTGAGCGCCGAGGAGTGGAGAGCAGTTGCTGCGGGAGTTCAGTCGATTGTCTGCGGCGGATGGCTTCAATTCCCGACCGGCACTGGTGGCGTTGCCGCGGTCCTCGCCGCTTCGAGCGCGATCGAGGCGACCACTACTGACCCATGCGCGTGCTCGGGCCGGGATCGTCGAACCGGCGTTGCCCAGCGGTCCTCACGGCAGAGCGCTGCGTCGCCTGATGACCGGTGGTGCAGATGGTGGCTGCATGACCATCCACTGAATCGAGACCCGTCGCCACGCGTGGCGAGCCGACGGTGAATTGTTTGTGGATCTGGGGTGGCGGGACGGAGCCGGAGGCCTTCCCGCTTCGGCAACCGGCTGCGACTGCTGTCGGCAGATCCATACCTGCTGGGGCTGTGGCGGCTCATGAAAGGACGTGTCGAGGCTGAGGCAGGGCATTTCGATGCTTTGGCCGTTTCCGACCCCGACTGTCGCCATCGTGACCTGGAATGCATCGCGGAGCTCTGATCTCACTCAGCGGCTGGACGAGATCGATCGACAGTGGATAGGCGCCAGGTATTGCGCGCGCCCGCGAAGGCCGCCTCGAGTCTCTGGTATTGCATTTGAACGATCGGCTGTTGCGTGTGAGCCGATTCGATGCATTCCGCTTCTGGCGCATCGCGCCAGCCACTGGCTCTGAGGCAGCAGCATGATGACACGGGTGATTCGACGCCGCGCTGGCGCCGTGCCGGCGGAGTTCGGGCGCGAGCTGCATCCCGCAGGTGCGCCGCGTTTGATGCAGCCCGAGGCCTCGCCACCTCCAGCGGTGACCTCTGGGCCTGACCAGCTTCTCCCGGTCAGCAGCCTGGAACGCGACTCGATGCCGCAATCGAGGTGCTGCTCGAACATCTGGCCGGCGTGTGGAACGGGTGCTCGTCGTTGGTGACTTCGATGCCGATGGTGCAACCAGCTCGGCGCTCGTCGTGCGCGGCGCTACGACGCTTGGGTTTCGGGAACGTGGGCTAGCCTGCGCTGCCGAACCGCTTTCGCTGGGTATGGCTCTAACACCGGAGATAGTCGCGCTCGCCGCGGAGCATCGCCCGGCCTGATCATCACCGTCGATAACCGGCACATCCAGCCATAAGGTGGGCGCTGTCGTCCGAGCCAGGCCCGCGGAATCGACGTGCTCGTCACGGATCATCACCCGCCGACGGCCGAGCTGGCTGGCGGCGCGCGCGACCGTCAACCCCAACCTCGCGGGAGCGCGCTCGCAAGCCACGCCTCTGCAGGCGTCGGTGTCGCGTTCTACGTGCTCGCCGCCCTGGTTCGGCCGTCTGCAGGATGCGCGCTCTGCTGCCGCCGGAGACTTCAGCCTTGCGCAGTATCTGGACCTGGTCGCCTTGGGCAGTACAGTTGGTGACCCGTGCCGCTGGATCGCAACAACCGCATTCTGTTTCGCAGGGCCTGAAGCGTATCCGTGCGGGCCGCTGTGTCGCCGGTATACAGCATTGCGCTGTTCGAGCAGGCACGAATCGAATACCCTCCGGATCGTCGCGCAGGACCTCGGGCTTGCAGGTCGCCCGAGGCTCACGCCGCCGGGAGTCTGACGACGACATGAGCCTGGGACATCGAGTGCCTGCCGACTGACGATTCCCGCAGTGGCTCGTCAGCTGGCCGCGCGGCTGAGCTGAGCTCAACCGAGGAGCGGCGCGAGATCGAGCAACGCATGGCGGACGGCGCTCGCCGCCGCCGGTCGCAATTGCATCTCGAGAGTCGCGGCGCGTCATGGCGGGTAGCTTGTGTCTGTCTCGACGAGTCGTGGCATCAGGGCGTCGTCGGACTGGTCGCGTCGCGCGTAAAGGGATCGCGTTCATCGTCCCGGTGATCGCATTCGCACGGGCTGAAGCGACGGGACATCTGCGAGGCCGGCGCGTTCGGTCGCTGGGGTGCATATCCGCGATGTGCTTGACGCGGTGGCGGCGCGCGATCCGGGACTGCTGGATCGCTTCGGCGGTCACGCCACGCGCCGCTGGCGTAACGCTTGCACTCTGTGAAACTCGAGCGCTTCGCCGCAGCCTTCACTGACACGAAGTGGATCGGTGGCTCGACCCGTCAGCCCAGGGATTCATCGATACGGACGGGGAGCTGGCACCCGAAGAGCTCACGCTTGTTGCCGTGCGAGGCTACGCGCGGCCGGCCCTCGGGGCAGGCATTCTCGAACCCGCTTTGATGGGAATTCGAACTGCTCCGATTGTCGCGTGGTGGGCGAGCGCCACCGTCAAATTCGGGCGCGTCCGCTTGCGACCGGTGAAGCCCTCGATGCGATTGCGGTTTAGCTATATCGAAGACGGACAAACAGACCTGTCCCGTGGCTGCGCGCGTCTGGCGTATCGCCTCGATGTGAACGAGTATCTGGGCACCCGGCGCCTGCAACTCGTGGTCGAGCAGTTTCGCGCGCAGGCTTAGGGAAGGTCAGTTGCGGGTTTCATGGCTATCTGATGCCGCCAGCTCGCGAGGTCGCGTCGCTCTTCTCTCTTTCTGGAAAGCTTATGGAGTCATCAGCTACGCCGCACCTCAAGGATCTGAGGAACGCTCGACCTCCTTACGGGGGTATTCTTGAGTACATGAGCACAAGAAAGACCGGTCTCAGGTGACGAAGTCACGCGTGGAGCTGGAGGACCCCGGCATCTGGAACACACCGGAGTGGGCCCAGGGAGCTTTGGGCGCGAGCGAGCAGCAGCTCGATACCCTGATCGGTACACTCGATCGCCTCAACGCGGGCTGAGCGATGCCAGCTCGTTCTGATCTCGCCGTCGAGGAAGAGGATGCTGAGACCGTGCAAGGTGGAGGAGCGATGCCGCGCGCTCGAACAGGCCGTGCGTCGCTCGAGTTCCGACGCATGCGTTTCCGGGCGCAATGGATTCGCACAATGCGTTTCTCGACACAGGCGGGCGCGGAGGCACGGAGGCCTCATGGACTGGGCACAGATGCTGCGCATGTGTATCTGAAGTGGGGCGACGCGCGCGGCTTTCGCACCGAAGTGATCGACGAAAGCCCGGGTGAAGCTGTGGCATCAAGAGCGCAAACCGTGAGCTTCACCGGCGACTCACGCATATGGGTGGCTGCGCACCGAAACGGGCGTGCATCGCTCGGTGCGCAAATCACCCTTCGATTCTGGAAACAGGCGCCACACTTCCCTTTGCATCGGTGTTCGTCTCCCGGAGGTCGATGAGGACATCAGCATCGAGGTCAATCCCGCGGATCTGCGTGGATGTAAACCGATCGAGCGAGCGGGCGGTCAGCACGTCAACGCGACCGAGTCGGCGGCACGCATTACCCATCTGCCGACCAGTATTGTCGTGGCGTGTCAGAACGAGCGCAGCCAGCACAAAGAACCGCTCCAACTGCCATGAAAATGTTACGCTGGCTCCACGAGCTGGAGGTCAGCACAGCTGCAATGCCGCGCAGCCCGCGTCTCGAGGAACCGAAGTCTGACGTCGGCTGGGCAAACCAGATCCGCTCTCACGTAGCTGACCACCGCGGGATCGGCGGACCTGCGCACCGGTGGCCGAGATCGGCAACACGCAGGCAGGTTGATGGAGACCTGGACCCGTTCCTGCTCGAAAGCCTGAAACAGGGGTTATAGATGAGATCATCGCCATGAACGAACCGCCTCGATACCCGCGACGAAAACCGCCTCATCGCCGAACGGCGCGCAAAGCGTAGCAGCGGCAGCGCCTGCAGGCCGTGGCATTTCCGGAACGACTTCCGGGCGTGACGCGCTCGCCGGTCAATTGCAATACGGCGTACGGTCAGAAAAGCGCCAGAGTGGCTGGAAAACAATCCGCAGCCCGTGAGCGTGGGCGGACGATGATGCTGCGCCGGGTCATGGGCAAGCGGCGAGCTTCGCGCAGATCCAGGATCTCGCACCGGCGCGATCCAGCTGTTCCCGCAGCAGGATGCGCCAGGGGAGACATACGAGGCGCTTCAAGGCTTGGGACATCGGCGATATCGTCGGCGCCCCAGGGGACGCTCTTCAGAACCCGCACCGGCGAGCTGTCGATCGGCGCGACTCAGTTACGCCTGCTGGTGAAATCCTTGCGACCTCCTGCCCGACAAGTGGCACGCGCCTCGGCCGACATCTGAGCTGCGCTATCGGCAGCGTTATGTGGACCTGACGATGAGCGAGGAGAGCCGCGAAGCATTTCGCACGCGCACACGGATCGTGCGTTACCTGCGCGATTTTCCGACGCGCCTCGATTTCCTCGAGAGTCGAGACGCCAATGCCTGCAGGCGGTACCTGGCGGCGCCGTCGCGCGTCCGTTCGTCACACATCACAACGCACTCGATATGCAGATGTTCTCTGCGCATCGCGCCGGAGCTGTACCTCAAGCGCCTCGGTCGTCGGTGGCTTCGAGCGGTGGTATACGAAATCAACCGCAACTTCCTGCAACGAGGGTTATCGACATAGCACAACCCCGAATTCAACGATGCTGGAGCTGTACTGGGCGTATGGGGATTATCGCGACGCGATGGATTGGGTCGAAGAGGCGTTCCGCGAGTCTCGCGGAGCGCGATCCGGGGCACGCGCAAAGCTCCAGTACCAGGGACGCGCGCTTACGACATCGACGCGCCGTTCCGCCGATCACGCTCGAGCAGGCCTTGCTCGAGCACAACGCGGATCTGGACCCCATGTCCCTGCGCGAAGAACATTGATCTGCACCGTGTGTGCGACTAAGCTGAGATCGCCTATTCGAACACCGATGGGGCTGGGAAGCTGCAAATGGAAATCTTGAGAAGACGGTCGAAGGCAGGCTGCTCGACCCGACGTTCGTCTATGCGTACCCGACTGAGGTCTCGCCGTTGTCGCGCAGTAACGATCAGGACCCATTCATCACCGATCGCTTCGAGCTGTTCGTCGCTGGGCGCGAGCGTGGCCAACGGTTTCTTCCGAGCTCAATGATCCCGAGGAACAGGCGGCGCGCTTCTCCGTTCTCAGGCGGCTCGCAAGGCCGAAGGCGACGAGGAGGCCAGTACTGGCTGACGCCGACTACATTCGCGCGCTCGAGTACGGCATGCCGCCAGCGGCGGGCCTCGGCGTCGGCATCGATCGCCTGGTGATGTTCTTCACTGATCGCGCGTCGATCCGCGACGTGCTGCTGTTTCCGCACCTGAGGCCCGGAACTGCCCTAACGTGTCGGTGTCTCGACCACTCGGCGCTCTTCGATTCTGGGATCGGCGGGCTGACAGTGCTGCGCGAGTTGGCGCGCTACGCTGCCCGCAGAGGATTTCGTCCACCTCGGCGACACAGCACGTCTGCCATACGGCACCGCAGAGCCGCGAGTCGGTGGTGCGCTACTCGATACAGGCGAGCGGATGCGCTGGTGGAGCGCGATCATCGCGCCCGGTTGTGGCGTGCAATACTGCCCCCGGCAGTGGCCCTGAGCGCTCCTGGCAGGATCCGCGTACGCTCCTCTGCCCGTAGTTGGTGTGCTGAAGCCCGGCGCCGAGGCTGCGGTGCGGCATCGGCGAGTGGTCGCATCGCGGTGCTAGCGACGGAGGGTACCGTGCGGAGCGGCGCTTATCAGGCCGCAATCCACGCTCAGCGCCCTGCGGCGCGGGTGATTGCGCAGGCCTGCCAGCTGCTCGTGGCGCTCACTGAGGAAGGCTGGGTAGACGGCCCGTTGGTCACCGGGATAGTAGCAGCGCCACCTCGAGCCGATTTTCGCGCTCCCGCGAGGAGCATCCGACTGCCTGCTGCTTGATGCACGCACTTTCCGGTACTGCGGCCCGTGTTCAGTGCGGTGGTGGGAACTGATCGCGATCGTCGATTCTGCGGCAACCACCGCCGCCGCAGTTCAGCGGATGCTCACGAGTGCAAGCCTGAATCGCGCCAGTGGAAGCGGCACTCACCTGGCGTTACTCGCGACCGATGGCCCGGCGCGCTTTTGCGCGGGTGGGCGGGACTTTTCTGGGCGAGCGAATCGATCCGCAGAGTATCGAGATGGTGGACCTCTAGTTGAGTCCGGGATCGAGTACGGCAGCGGGAGCGATCTGGCACCGGCAGACGCAGAAGGTTCACTGATCCCATCGCCTTCCGGCGCTGCTACTGGAACGACAGCCGGACATCCAGCGTGCCCGCGACATTGCGCGCGCTCTCCACCACCCGTCCTGAGCGATCCGGCCCTAACGGTCACGGGCTTCACTGCGTCGCGCATCGATACCGGGTGGCAATCGGAAGGCCAGCATGCGGCGTTTGATCCGACCGAGATGCGTGCGTGCGCGTGATGATTTCCTGCCCGGTGTAGCAACCCTTCGAGAAACTAAGCGCGTCGATGAGATCCAGATTGAGCATCTGCGCAACGAACAGCTCGCTCGTCTCGGAATAGACCTGAGGCTCTCCCGCGGCGGATCGCGGCGCAGCGCCATGCCTCATCATCGGGCAGTTGTGCGGGTAGTCGTTCACTGAGCGCGGGCAGCGCATGCGCGGGGTCCGATCAGCAGATGTCGAGACGTCGGGCCAGGCATGCGCACCGAGCTGACCGCCGTGATCCAGGCCGTGCGCACCGGAAGTCAACGCGTGCGCAATACCGAGACTTGCCGCGGCGGAGGCATCGGAGGTCAATCAAGCCGAGGACGAAGAACTCATCGCTCACATCCCTGAGCACGACCTTGGCGCGCAGCACATACTTCGCGCAGTCGCTCGATGACCTTGCCGGATCAGCTCCCGCGGCATGATTGCGAACGTTTCCTGATCGCGCTCGATGAGGCGCGGCAGGGCGATCACGCGACCTTGCGAGACGAGTTGTACGAAGTCAGGAGCGATGCCGCAGGCGTCAGCAAGCGCGCAGGTCATTGCTGAGCTGGCCTTGCAAGAAGGTGCGCGCGTCCGCCCCTTCGATGCGCATGACGCCGAGCGCGCCGGCAGCCGCATCATCGACGCGTTCCCAAATCTGTTCCTTTCTCCAATGAAGCCATGTGGTTATGCACAGGCGATTCTGGCAGACTTGCCGCATGTCCGGCAGTCCGACCTCACTGGAATTCCCGGCTCTCTAAGCCCACGCAGGAAACGCCCCGCGCAGCCACTTGCCGGCGCTACAGCGCGTTCTCTCCTCGTGAGATCGGAGGACGCGGGGTCTGGATCCCACCCGATGCGGCGACTGGGAAAAGTCCGGTCGTTGTATCGACTTCTGAGTGGCACGCCAGCGAGCGACCGCTGTCGCCTCATCTCGGGATTTACACGGCCCATGGTACACCATGGTGCTAGTCGATCTCCCATCGCATCACGAGAGTCGTGCTGTCGATGGGCTTGATCGCGTTGACCTACTGGTTGATTGCACTTGGCCGGCGGTGCGGGCATGTACAACGCGGCACTCGAGCGGTTTCGCTCGCCGCTGACGCAATGGCTACTGCTCGGCTGGCTGTTCAGTTTTTCTGCTTTCATCTTTGCAACGGCATCCGCCATCTTGCCTGGGACTGCGGGCTGGGGGTTCGAGCGTAGGGCAGGCCCGCGCGAGCGGCTGGGTTGTGTTCATTGGCGCGGTCGTCTTGACGGTGCTGGTTGCTATCGGGTCTGCGCATGCGCGGAGGCTTCTCGTGAGCCTGCGCACACCCCTGGGACGAGTGCTCGGATTGGGTGCTGCGCGAGATGGTGTGTCGCATTGGTGGACTCAGCGACTGAGTGCCGTCGCGCTTGTGCCCTTGACGCTGTGGTTTCTCATCTCGCTGCTGCGAGTTGACGTGCTGGACTTCCAGACCGCGCGTGCCTGGCTCACGCAGCCACTGCATGCGGTCGGCAGCGCGTGCTGCTCGTCATCGTAATGTGCGTCCACTTCACGTCTGGGCGTGCAGGTCGTCGTGGAAGACTACGTGCATCGACCGGCTGCTACGCTCGTCACGCTGGTGTTGAGCGACCTGGCTCACTTTCTGCTCGCTGTGGCGGGGATCTACGCGATCCTCAGCGGTATCCTTCGGGGTGGCTTGCTTGAGCACCACCTACAGATTCCCGTTGACCACACCTATGACGTCGTGGTGGTCGGTGCCGGCGGCGCCGGACTTGCGCGCGACGCTCGGACTGGCGCAGGCCGGGCTTGTCCACGGCGTGCATCACCAAGGTCTTTCCAACGCGCAGCCACACGGTTGCCGCGCAGGGCGGCATCAGCGCCGCGCTCGGCAACATGGGCGAGGACGACTGGCGCTGGCACATGTACGACACCGTCAAGGGCTCGGACTGGCTCGGCGATCAGGACGCGATCGAGTTCATGTGCAAGGAAGCGCGCGAGTGCGGTCGATCGAGCTCGAACATTACGGCGTGCCGTTCTCGCGCACCGACGACGGCCACATCTATCAGCGGCCGTTCGGCGGCATGACGACGCATTTTGGCAAGGGCATTGCGCAGCGCACCTGCGCGGCCGCCGATCGAACCGGCCACGCGATGCTGCACACGCTTTATCAGCAGTCGATCTGGCACGAGGCGGAGTTCTTCGTCGAGTACTTCGCGATCGACCTCGATCATGGAGAGACGGCGCGTGCCGCGGCGTCGTGGCGCTCGAACCTCGCGGACGGGACGCTGCATCGCTTCCGCGCGCACGTCGTGATCCTCGCGACCGGCGGCTACGGCCGCGAACCTATTTCTCGTGCACTCCGCGCACACCTGCACGGGCGACGGCAGCGGGATGGTGCTGCGCGCCGGGCTCGCCGCTGCAGGACATGGAGTTCGTGCAGTTCCATCCGACCGGCATCTACGGCGCGGGCTGCCTGATCACCGAGGGCGCGCGCGGCGAGGGCGGCATATCTCACGCAACTGCCGTCGGCGAGCGCTTCATGGAGCGCTACGCCCCGAACTGCGAAGGATCTCGCTTCGCGCGACGTCGTGAGTCGCGCCATGACCATCGAGATGCGCGAAGGGCGCGGCGTCGGCAAGCACAAGGACCATATTCACCTGCACCTCGAGCACCTCGGCGCGGATGTGATCGCAGGAGCGGCTGCCCGGCATCGCCGAGACGGCGACGCATCTTCGCGGGCGTCGACGTGACGCAAAGAGCCGATTCCAGTGCTGCCGACGGTTCACTACAACATGGGCGGCATTCCCGCCAACCTGCATGGCGAAGGTCGTGTCGCTGCAGGACGGCGACGGATACGCGTCGTGCCCGGACTCATGGCGGTCGGCGAAGCCGCCTGCGTTTCGGTGCACGGTGCGAATCGTCTCGGCTCCGAATTCGCTGCTGGATCTCGGTCGTATTCGGACGCGAGGCGGCGGCGCAATGCGCAGCGTACGCTGCGTCCGGGCTGGCGCACCGACCGCTCGCCGCAAGGATGGCGCCGAACCGGCGCTGCAGCGGACTCGACCGGCTTCGTAATGCGCGGGGCGGACGTCGCACCGCCGAGATCTCGCCTGGAGATGCAGCGCGTCATGCAGGCGCACGCTGCGGTATTCCGTACGCGGCGAGGTCCTGCAGCGAAGGGATCGAGCGAGCTGACGCGCACGCAAGAATCACTCGCAGGACGTAGCGTCTTGCCGATCGTTCGCTGATCTGGAACACCGATCTGATCGAGACGCTAGAGCTCGGAGAACCTGCTGATGCAGGCCGCCGCCACGATTCACGGCGCCGCCAATCGCACCGGAGAGTCGTGGTGCCCACGCGCGCGAGGACTTCCCCGCCGCGACGATGAGAACTGGCTGAAGCACACCCTGGCCTGGGTGAGCGATGCGGGCGCGGTGCGCATCGACTATCGGCCCGGTGCATCTGGCGACGCTGACCGATGAAGTCGCAACGATTCCGCCGACAAGCGAGGACCTACTAGGAAGGACCATGGCGCTGTTTCGTCTGCCACCCAATTCACGTATCCGGCCGGAAGAAACCACGACGGCGCCGGCGGGCGCACGCCACGTCAAGACGTTTCGTATTTATCGTTTTGACCCCGATTCGGACCGAAACCCGCGTATCGGACAGCTTCGGCATCGACATGGACGACTGCGTGGCCCGATGGTTCTCGATGCGCTGATCAAGATCAAGAACGAGATCGATTCGACCCTGACGTTCCGGCGCTCGTGCCGCGAAGGCATCTGCGGCAGCTGCGCGATGAATATCGACGGCGTGAACACGCTGGCCTGCACGCGCCTGCGTGCGAGGATGTCGGGCGGGATGTGCAAGCATCTATCCACTGCCGCACATGCCAGTGGTGAAGGACCTGGTGCCGGATCTCACCGCAGTTCTACGCGCAGTACGCCTCCGTGAAGCCCTGGCTTCAGACCACCACGCCAGCGCCGCCGGACCAGCGAACGGCTGCAGTCCGAAGGACGAGCAGGAAAAGATCGACCGGCCTCAGCGCGTGCATCCTGTGCGCGTGCTGCTCGACCGGCCTGCCCGAGCTATTGGTGGAACGGCGATCGCTATCTCGGACCGGCGGCATTGCTGGCAGCCTATCGCTGGATCATCGACAGCGCGTGACGAGGCGACCGGCGAGCGCCTCGACGCGCTGGAGGACCCGTTCAGGCTATACCGCTGCCACACGATCATGAACTGCACCGAGGCCTGCCCGAAGGACCTCAACCCCGCCAAGGCAATCGGGGAGATCAAGAAGCTCCTGGTGGAGCGTCGTCATTGACGCGTCTCACCTGGCAGTGCCGACGCGGTATGCGAGAGCTCGATGAGCTGCTGCAACGCTATCTCGAACAGAGCTATCCACGCGCTTCCGATGACGAACAGCGCGCATTCGAGCGACTGCTTGGCGTTCAGGATGCTGAACTGCAAGCCTACGTGTTGAATCACGTCGAGCCATCGGATCCGGAGATAAGAGATGTCGTCCGCGCCCTTCGCGAGCATCGAGCTTGAATTCACGCCGCCGTGGGCGTTGCTCGGTCTGATGCTCGCGCATGGGTGACTGGACTGGTGATCGCAATTGGTTGCCTCGAGTGGCCCGTCGCGTCGCGTGTCGCGCTCGGGTCGGTCGCACTGATCATGGGTACTTGCGGAATCCGGATGCTCGCTACTGGACTGGCGCGTAATGCCGTTCATCGAGCCGCGTGGTCGGCCGACGGTCAGTGGTGCCTGGTCGACAGAGGCGGACATGCGTCGCAATCGAGGCTTGCCCGCCCGACCCGCTGCTGGAGTCGCATCGCTATCCTGGTGTGGGACGACGGGATGACTCGTCGGGTCGCGCTCGTTACCCGCGGCTCCGTCGGGGAGACGCCGTTCCGGCGCCTGCGCGTGCGGATGCGATTCGAGGCTTCCCAGTAACGCCTCCTCAGGCCCTAGAATGTGAACTCGGTTGAACTTTGCGTAGTGGATCCAATTACAGCCGGCTGCAGCGCGAACCTGGGAGAACTTTCCTGTGCAGGGAGGGTCACAGGGGGTGCTCGGACTGGCTCGGACACCGGAGTGACGGGCCCGAATGGGCAACGACGCCAGCGATCTGATGCTCGTCGAGCGCGTGCAACGAGGCGATTCGGGCGCGTTCGACTACCTGGTGCTCAGGTATCAGCACAAGGTGCTCAAGCTGATCATGCGGTACGTCCGTGACCCGGTTGAAGCCGGAAGACGTGGCACAGGAGGCTTTTCTGAAGGCCTATCGTGCACTTCCCAGCTTTCGTGGCGACAGCGCTTTTATACCTGGCTGTATCGCATCGCCATCAACACCGCCAAGAACGCCCTGGTCTCCAGCCGTCGTCGGCCGGTCGACTACGATCTCGACCTGCAGGATCCGGAACAGTACGACATGCAGGCGCGTCTGAAGGATTCGAAACCCCGGAGGGACTGCTCCTCACCGACGAGATCCGGCGATACGGTGAATGCGGCGATCGCCGATCTTCCGGAAGATCTGCGCACCGCCATCATGCTGCGCGAGATCGAGGGGTTGAGCTACGAGGAAATTGCCGCTGCGATGGAATGTCCGGGTGGGAACGGTGCGTTCACGGATTTTCCGTGCGCGCGAATCGATCGATCAAACGCCTCAGGCCAATCTTCGAAGGCGGCCTGGGGCGACTAGAGGAATGAATTCAATCGACTGAACATCTGCGCGACCAGCTGTCGGCGTTTCTGGATCGGCGAGCTGCCGCGTCCGGAAGTGGAACTGCTGCTGCGACGCCTGGCGGGAAATGATGAGCTGCAGGTTGCGCTCAGCCGTTACGTCGTCATCGGTGAGTGCCTGCGCAATGCGCCGGGCCAGAGTGTGACCCGCGGCTTCCAGGCACGCGTGTGCGCAGCTGTAGCGGCGGAGGGCACTCGCAAGGGTGTCGATCGCCTGCGATCGCTCGGGCACTGGTTGCGTCCGGTTGGTGGTCTGGCGATCGCGGCCGCTGTCGCGACGGTGGCGATCCTCGGACTGCAGCGTACCCAACAGTTGGATCCGGCGGGCGCAACCCCCGTGGTTGCCTCCACGTCAGTGCCGGCCGCCGCCATTGGCGGCCCGGCAATCGACGAGCCACTGGCCTACACGGTGCCGGCACCGAGCACCGGTGCTCCAGTGATACCAGCCGGACGCCTCGACGAGCTACTGTCGTGGCGCACAGTGAGTACTCATCTCCGCTCGGGCGGCGTAATGTGCTTTCAGGCATCATTGCCGAAGACCCGACCCCGATGGACGAACCTGCAGCTGTGCCGGCCGAAGACAACGACGACAAGAACTCGCCCTGATTCATGCGCGGCCGCGCCTGGCCACCGGTTGCTTTCTGCTGCTCGCACTGAGCGTTGCCTGGGCGGATGACGATGACGCGCGGAGCCTGGCTCGAGCGCATGAACCACGCGCTCGCCACGCGCAACTACGACGGCACATTTTTCCACCTGCGCAATGACAAGGTGGAGACGCTGCGCATCGTGCACCGGGTGGAAGATGGCAAGGTCGCCGAGCGCCTGGTGTCTCTTGATGGCAGCGGGCGCGAGATCATCCGCAACGATGAGGAGCTCACGTGTTACCTGCCTGATCAGCGGCGCGCTGCTGGTCGAATCGCGGATCGAGAGTGGCTCATCGCTTCTGGGGACGCTGCCGACTTTCGATGCCGGGCTGACGGATCATTACCGGGTGGAGAAACTTTCTGGCACCCGGCCCGGTTGCTCGGCCGGCCAACCCAGTGGTCATTGCCGTCAATCCCGTGATGCTTTCCGTTTCGGCTATCGGCTCTGGATCGATGAGGGTACGGCGCTGCCCCTCAAGACACAGTTGTGCGACGAGAAGGGGAAGGTGGTCGAGCAGATCCTGTTCGCGAATATCGCCGTTCCCGACAGCCTCGCCAAAGTCCGCAGTCGAGCCGCGCGTCGAATACCGAAGGGATGCAGTGGTCAGGCAGCCGACTTCGAGCGCCAAGGGCGCCACATTCGCGTCCAGCTGGCGGGCTGCGAAGGTTCCGCCGGGGTTCAAGCTCACTGCCACGAGCACTCAGGTGCTGGAGGGCTCTGCATCGCCGGTGACCCACCTGGTCTACTCCGATGGACTGGCGTCGGTTTCCGTATTCATCGAGACCAACCCAGCGGAGGCCGATCAGATCAAGGGCCTTGCAAAAGTGGGATCGGCGTTTACCTTCTCGACGACGACGCGCGGCCACCAGGTGACTGCGGTCGGCGAGGTGCCGTCGCAGACCGTTCAGCTGATGGCGCATTCAACCCAGCCGGACGCCCAGTCCGACCCGACCTCTCCAAACCCCGCAGTCTTCGCCACCGCCGGCGGCACCGGCCTTCGGGCCCAAGCCCTGAGCGGACACCGTCTCGAGCCTTCTCGCGACGCGTGATGAGCGCCGCGCCGCTGTTCACACTCCTTTCACGCGACGGCTGCGAGCTTTGTGAGGAAATGCTCACCGAGCTGCAGACCTTCTGCAGGTCAGATTCCGGGCAGTTCGAAGTCGTCGACGTCGATGCTGATGTTCAGTTACGCACTCGCTTCGGGCACAAAGTGCCGGTTCTGCTCCTCGATGGGCTGCCGGTGTGCCACGGCCAGTTCGACGCCGAGGAAGTACGCCGGCTCCTGCGTGAGCGCTGAACAGCGCGCCCGTACTCAACCCGCGCCGTTTTTCTTGAACCACTCAAGCGCCTTTGCCCAACCATCCTTCGCGGCGGTGGCGTTGTAGCTAGGACGATAGTCTGCGCTGAACCCGTGCTCCGCATCCGGTAGACGTCGATGCGTGATGGCGAGTTCGCCGCTGCAAGCGCCGCCCGCATCTTTCGATGTCGGTCTGCGGGAATGCCCTTGTCCTGGCCGCCATAAAGCCCGAGCACCGGCGCTTTTCAGCTCGCCCGGCGATATCGAGCGGAAAGTGCGGCTGTAGCTCGGTGCGATTGCCATCCAGCCGGCCATACCAGGCCACACACCGGCTTTGAGGTTTGGATTGTGGGCGGCATAGAGCCACTACGATGCGCGCCACCCCAGCGAGAATCCGTGATCGCGAGGCGCTTGGTGTCCGCCTTGCCGGTCGATTTCGCCCAAGCGACCGTCGCATCCAGATCCGACATCACCTGTGCATCGGGCACGCTGCTGACAATCGGCATCAGGTCCTGACCTCGGCGATTTTCGAGACGTCTCCCCTGTCGCGCAGCAGAGTTCCGTTGCAGACGGCGAAGTGGCCCGCTTTGGCGAAACGCCGGCACAGGTCCTGATGTGTTCGTGGACGCCGAAGACTTCTTGCACGACGAGGAGCGTGGGAAAGTTGCTGCCCTTCGCGGGCATGGCGCGATACGCCGGTACTTCACCATCCGCGACCGGAATCTGCACTTCGCCAGCGACCAACCCGGTTGAATCGGTAGTGATGGTGTCAGCCGAGGTGGGCCGAACTGCAAGCGCGAAGCCGGTTGCGAGAGTCGTTACCAGGATATCGCGGCGGTTCAGGGAGAGTGCCGGCAGGAAACTGACGAACTCGGGATCACGATCGTGGCTCTTGCATGGCAGCGGGCTCCTTCTTTGGATTTCGAATCCTACGAGGAAACGTGGTCCGCCGCTCGCCCGAACGGCGCTGAAAAAGTACTATGCCTCTTGATGTGCCGGAAACAGGAATCGCCTTCGTGAGACTGATGACCAGGCCCGAGCCGATCGATGTGGTACTCGAGCAGTCTGCCGTGATCGTCGTCGACATGCAGAACGCCTTCGCGAGTAAGGGCGGCCTGCTGGATCTTGCCGGGTTCGATATTTCGGGCGCCGCTGCAACCGTGGTGCGCACTATCGACTCGATTCTCGAGGCGGCACGCAGCAGGGCGGTGCAGGTTGTCTACCTGCAGACCGGCTACAAGGCGGATCTCAGCAACGGCGGCGGTGACGCGTCACCGAATCCGCGCAAAGAGACCGCCCTGTGTCCTGATGCGGGCGCGGCCGGAGCTCAAGGGCAAGCTGCTGGTCGAAGGCACCTGGGATTTCCAGATTGTCGATGAGCTCAAGCCGCAAGCAGACGATCTGGTGGTGCTCAAGACGCGCTACAGCGGCTTTGCGGGCACGACGTTCGATTCCACGCTGCGCGTGCGCAACATCCGGTATCTGTTTTTCGTCGGTATCGCGACCAACGTGTGCGTCGAATCGACGCTGCGCGATGCGTATTTTCACGAGTACTGGCCAATCCTCGTTACCGACGGCGCACTGCAGGCCGGGCCACCCGCGGCACATGAGGCAACGATCTTCAACGTCGAATCCTTCTTCGGCTGGACACTGACTGCGGACCAGTTGCGGGCCAGCCTGAGCTGAGCCCTCTTGCACGGGCAATTCGCGTGGCAACACGTATAATCCGCGCGCCCGAAGCAGACCCCCTTCCCGATGCAGAACATCCGCAACTTTTCCATCATTGCCCACATCGATCACGGCAAATCGACGCTGGCTGACCGCTTCATCGAGCTGTGCGGCGGCCTGCAGGCGCGCGAAATGCAGGCGCAGGTGCTCGATTCGATGGACCTGGAGCGCGAACGCGGCATCACCATCAAGGCGCAGAGCGTCACCGCTGCAGTACGAGGCGAAGGACGGCAACCGCTACCAGCTCAACTTCGATCGACACGCCCGGACACGTCGATTTCTCCTACGAAGTCTCACGCTCCTCGCGGCTTGCGAAGGCGCGCTGCTGGTCGTCGACGCCGCGCAGGGAGTCGAGGCGCAGAGCGTCGCGAACTGCTACACCGCGCTCGAGCAGGGCCTGACGGTGGTGCCGGTGATCAACAAGATCGACCTGCCTTCCGCGGACCCGGACAACGTGGTTCAGGAGATCGAGGAGATCATCGGCATCGAAGCGCACGATGCGCTGCTCGTCAGCGCCAAGACCGGCGAGGGCGTGCCTGAGCTTCTGGAAGCGCTGGTACGGAGGATTCCCGCGCCACGCGGTGATCCGCAGGCGCCGTTGCAGGCGTTGATCATCGACTCGTGGTTCGACAACTACGTCGGCGTGGTCTCGCTGGTGCGGGTGATGAACGGCGCGCTCAAGGTCGGCGACAAGATCCGCGTGATGTCCACCGGGCGCAGTCACCCGGTCGATCGCGCTCGGCCGGCGCACGCCGAAGTCCGAGACGTGCGAGTCGCTGAGCGCAGGCGAGGTCGGATTCGTCATCGCCGGTATCAAGGAGATCGATGGCGCGCCGGTAGGCGACACGATTACGCACGAGAGCAGACCGAGCCCGACCGCGCTGCCTGGCTTCAAGCAGATCAAGCCGCGCGTATTCGCGGGCCTGTTCCCGGTCAATTCTGAAGACTACGAGAGCTTTCGGGACGCCCTGCAGAAGCTGCGGCTCAACGATTCCTCACTGCATTTCGAGCCGGAGGTATCCACGGCGCTCGGCTTCGGCTTTCGCTGCGGATTCTCGGGCCTGTTGCACATGGACATCGTCCAGGAACGCCTGGAACGCGAGTACCACCTAGACCTGGTGACGAGCGCGCCGACGGTCGTATACGAAGTCGCGCTGGAAAACGGCGAAATCTACTACGTCGACAATCCGGCCAAACTGCCGGCGTCGAACCTGATCGCCGAGATTCGCGAGCCTATTATCATTGCCAACATCCTCATGCCGCCTGCTCACGTCGGCGGAGTATTGCAGTTGTGCGAGGAGAAGCGTGGCGCACAGAAGAAAATGCTCTATCTCGGCAACCAGGTGTCACTGCAATACGAACTGCCGCTTGCCGAAGTGGTGCTGGATTTCTTCGATCGGCTGAAGTCGGTGAGCCGCGGTTACGCGTCCTTCGACTACGACTTCAGCCACTTCCAGACCGCACCGCTCGTCAAGCTCGACATTCTCATCAACGATGAGCGTGTCGATGCGTTGTCGATCATCGTGCATCGGGACCATGCCTACGCCCGCGGTCGCGAGCTGGTCGACAAGATGCAGGAACTGATTCCGCGGCAGATGTTCGAAGTGGCGGTGCAGGCCGCAATTGGCAGCGCAGGTCGTCGCGCGCGCCACCGTCAAGGCATTGCGCAAGAACGTGCTGGCGAAGTGCTACGGCGGCGATGTCACGCGCAAGCGCAAGCTCCTCGAGAAACAGAAGGAAGGCAAGCGGCGCATGAAACAGCTCGGGCAGGTGGAGATTCCGCAGGAGGCGTTCCTCGCGGTGCTGAAGGTCGGCCGCAAATAGCCGCTGTGCACACCCCAAAACGTGTCGCAAGTGGTTGCCTGAGAAGCGCAAATCAACAACAATACTGCGCGCGGTTTTTCTGCTGGTGTACTGAATGATTGTCGACTTTGCGCTGATTCTGGTCATCGCCACATTTCTCACGGGTGCAATCTGGGCCCTCGATGCATGGGTACTGAAACCGAAACGGGCGGCGGACGCGCCGGAGCCGGTTGTTGTCGAATACGCCCGCTCGTTCTTCCCCGTGATCCTGCTGGTGCTGCTGATCCGCTCGTTCCTGTTCGAGCCCTTCCGCATCCCCTCTGATTCGATGATGCCGACCCTGCTGGACGGCGATTTCATCTTTGTCAGCAAGTTCGCTTACGGGCTGCGACTGCCGGTGCTCAACACGCGCATCGTCGATCTCGGCGCACCGCAGCGCGGCGATGTCGTGGTATTTCGCAAACCATCCGATCCAGGCACTAACTACATCAAGCGCCTGGTTGGCCTGCCGGGTGACACAGTCGTGGTGCGCGACAAGCGGCGTCTCGATCAACGGCACGGAGCTGCCGGTCACGCTCAATGGCACGTATGAGGGCCATGGACATGACGGGGCGCAGATCGGCGTCGAGGACATCGGTGCGGTCGAGCATCGAGTGCTCTACCTTCCTGGTCGCGAGAGCCGCGAGGGCACTCTACATAGTGCCGGCGGGGCACTATTTCTTCATGGGCGACAATCGTGACAACAGTCAGGACAGCCGCTACGAGGGTGTCGGATTCGTACCGGAGCGCAACCTGGTCGGCAAGGCGGTGCGAATCTGGTTCAATTGGGATGGCCCGGGCGGGCCGATCTGGAGCCGAATTGGCTCGGCAATCCGGTAACTGCAGCTTCACCTGTCTTAAACCTTTGGGAGTAGAGGCACGATGCGGCAGAACGAGCGCGGTGTAACGTTTCTGGGGTGGGTCATCCTGCTGTTGCCGGCGGCGCTGGTGCTGTATGCAGGCATTCGCCTCACGCCGGTGTACCTCGAATACATGAAGGTGCGCGAAGACACTCGACCAGGTTCGCGATGAGCTCAAGGGTGACCAGCCGGATGTGGCCGCCATCCGCAATGCCATCGAGAAGCGCTTCGACGTCGAGGACGTCAACGTGATGACTATTCGCGATACCGACAAACTCGAAGATCACGAAGGATGGATCGGGTTACAGGTTCAGGCGGTCTACCAAGCCACTGCACCATTGATTTCCAATGTGTCGCTGCTGGTCAACTTCGACAAGACGGTGCAGATCGAGGTAGCGCATCGGGCTGGTTGCTCCGGCGGGCGTTGTGACGACGGAGACTGCCCAGCGCACCATCGATTGGGCCGATCAGGCGTTCGGCTATCGCTGCCGTGACTCGGCGCTGCTTATCGCCGCGCTCACCCATCGCAGCGCCGGCGGCAACAATAACGAGCGACTGGAGTTCCTCGGTGATGGGGTACTGAACTGCGTCATCGCCGATCATCTGTATCGCAAGTATCCCGGCGCGCAGGAAGGGGAGTTGAGCCGCCTACGCGCGCGCCTGGTAAGGCGCGAATCGCTCGCCGACGTCGCGGCGCAGATCGGGCTCGGCGAGCAGCTCACCCTCGGCGCCGGAGAGCTGCGCAGCGGCGGCTTTCGTCGCAGTTCGATCCTTGCCGACGCGCTCGGAGGCGATATTCGGCGCGATCTACCTGGATGGTGGATTCGACGCCGCCCGTGGCGTGATCGAACGGGTAATGGCCTCGCGGCTTGCGGCACTGGCGGCGGTCGCCGAACTCAAGGATCCCAAGACGCGCTTGCAGGAGTATCTTCAGGCGCGGGGCTTGCAATTGCCGCTGTACGGAATCGATCGAGTGATGGGCGAGAGCCACCAACAGATGTTCATCGTGAACTGCGAAGTCGCGGCACTCGGCTTGAGTGGGTCCGGTATCGGTCCCAGTCGTCGCGCCGCGGAACAACACGCCGCCGAGCAGGTGCTCGCGGCCATCACGCCCTGATCTGCCCTCCCTCCATTATGAGTAGCGATCGCCCGGACACGCACCACTGCGGATTTGCTGCCATCGTCGGGCGCCCGAATGTCGGCAAGTCGACGCTGCTCAACGCGCTGCTAGGCACCAAGGTCAGCATCGTCGCGCCCAAGCCGCAAACGACGCGCCATCGCATCCTCGGCATCCTGAGCCGCGCCGGTTCGCAGATCGTGTTCGTTGACACGCCTGGGATTCACTCCCAGGGACGTCGCGTGATGAACCAGTACATGAACCGTTCGGCGCTCAGCTCGCTCGACGATGCCGACGTGCTGCTGTTCGTGGTAGAAGCGCTCGCCTGGAACGACGATGACGAGCGGGTGCTGGAGACGCGTGCGCAGATCGGGGCGTCCCGCGATCGCGATCATCAACAAGGTCGATCGAGTTCACGACAAGGCGCTGCTCCTGCCCTACATGGAAGCGCTCGCCAAACGCACTGAGTTCGCCGCGTTACTGCCGCTCTCGGCGGAGAAGCGCGATAACCTGGAGAAGCTTCCCGCACTCATCGCGGACCTGCTGCCGGAATCGCCACCGCTGTTCCCTACCGATCAGGTTACGGACCGCAGCGAGCGCTTCCTGGCATCGAAATCATCCGCGAAAAACTCACCTGGCGGCTGCGCGAAGAAGTTGCCGTACGGTTTGACTGTGGAGATCGAGACCTTCGAGCACGTAGAGGAACGGCTGCACATCCGTGCCATCATCTGGGTGGAGCGTACCGGCCAGAAAGCCATCGTGATCGGCGCCGGTGGCGAGCGGCTCAAGGAAATCGGCCGCCTGGCGCGACTGGAGCTGAATGGAGCTGCTAAAGACCAGCGTGCACCTGGAGCTGTGGGTGAAGGTCAAGGAAAACTGGTCTGACAGCGAGCAGGCCCTCAGATCCTTCGGTTACGAATCCTGATGAGGGCACCCGCATCAGCCTGGCCCCGGCATTCCTGCTGCACCAGATACCGTGGCGTGACTCGAGCCGGATCCTGGAGTTTCTGGCACGCGATTACGGGCGCATCAGCCTGTTTGCCCGCGGCGTGCGTCGCGAGCGCTCTGAAGCGCGGCCTCTGTTACAGCCCTTTCAGCGGTTGCTGATCTCGTGGAGTGGTCGCGGTGAGGCGGGAACCCTGGTTGGAGTCGAACGAGACGGCGCCTGGACTGCACTGCCATCCGCCCACGTCATCAGCGGCTTCTACATGAACGAGCTGCTGTTGAAGCTCCTGGTCCGGCATGACGCGCATCCGCAGCTCTTCGACGACTACCACACGGCATTGAAGGCGCTGGGCAGCGGCAGCGCACCTCAACGCGCTTTGCGGATTTTCGAGAAACGCCTGTTGCAGGCGCTCGGTCTGTGGCCGGATTGCGAGCGGGAGACGGCCAGCGGTACGCCTTTGCAGGCGGAGCGCTTCTACTATTTTCGACCGGATCGTGGACTGGAGCCTGCGGTGGCAGAGTCCCCGCCACGTATCGAGGCGCATCGCTCCTCTCGCTCGCTGGAGAGCAGCTCGCCGACGAGAGCAGCTTGCGCGATGCACGACATGTGTTGCGCGCTGCGCTGGATGCCTGCCTGGAAGGACGCAGCCTCAAGAGCCGCGAAGTTCTCACTGCGCTGCGCCGACAGGAGATCAAGCTGTGAGCAACACGCAAGCTCGCGGCTGGATCGCGTTGGGTGTGAATATCGATCACGTCGCTACGCTGCGCCAGGCACGTGGCACCCGCTATCCGGATCCGGTCTACGCTGCGCTCATGGCCGAGCAGGCCGGCGCCGACAGCATCACACTGCATTTGCGTGAGGATCGACGCCACATCCAGGACGAGGATCTGACAGCGATCCGCGCCGTGATCCAGACACGCATGAACCTCGAGATGGCGGTGACGGACGAGATGCTGTCGATCGCCCTGCGAGTAGGCCCGGAGGACTGCTGCCTGGTGCCCGAGAAGCGTACCGAGGTCACCACGGAAGGCGGGCTGGATGTCGCGGGCCAGGTCGCACGCGTGCGTGACGTCTGCACTGAGCTCAAGGCTCAGGGCATTCGCGCCTCGCTTTTCATCGATCCCGACACCCATCAGCTCGAAGCGGCAGCCCAGACTGGAGCTGCGGTGGTGGAGCTGCACACGGGCGCTTATGCCGAAGCCAAGGGCGGCGAGCGCGGCGCTGAGCTGCATCGCGTCCAGGAAGCCGCACGACAGGCCGCAAGTCTCGGCCTCGCCGTGCATGCGGGGCATGGCGTTGCACTATCACAACGTGCAGCCGATTGCCTCGATCCAGACGATCGTGGAGCTCAACATCGGGCACGCCATCATTTCGCGCGCGCTGTCTTTCATGGCCTCGCTGCGCGCGGTCAGCGAAATGAAGCACCTGATGTTCGCGGCGCGCAACGCATGATCTACGGCATCGGCATCGACGTGTTGCAGCTCGATCGCATCCAGCGGGTCTACGAAAAGCACGGCGAGCACTTCGTGGAGCGCCTGTTACTGCCCGACGAAGAGCGCCAATTCCGGCGCACAGCGCGCCCGGCTCGTTTCCTTGCGATGCGCTTTGCGGGCAAGGAAGCGGTGGTGAAGGCAATGGGGACGGGCTTCGCACACGGCATGTGGATTCGCGATGTCGGCGTGGTGCAGAACTCGTGGGGCAAGCCCGAGGTCATCTATTCCGAGCGCGGCCAGCGGCTGCGCGAGCAAGCTGGGAATCGGCGATTGTCACATCACTCTGACCGATGAAGCGGGGCTGGTGGTCGCTGTCGCAGTGTTATTGAAGAGCGGTTTGAGCTCGCAATCGGCCTGAGGCCAACGCGTTCCCATGCACTGCCTGGTTTTCGACATCGAGACGATTCCCGACGTTGCACTTGGGCGCCGACTGCACGGTCTGGAGGACCTTGCCGATGAGCAGGTCGCTCAGATCATGCTCGCGCACCGCAGGCAGGAGACGGGAACCGAGTTTCTGTCGCTCGAGCAACACCGCATCGTTGCGATCTCCGTGGCGCTGCGAACCCGCGATACGTTCCGGCTGTGGAGCCTGGGGGAACCCGCCTCGGGCGAACAGGAATTGATCGAGCGCTTCTTCGACGGCATCGATCGATACACTCCGGATCTGGTCTCCTGGAATGGCTCGGCTTTCGATCTGCCGGTTCTGCATTACCGCGCACTGCTGCATGGTGTGCCTGCTCCGCGCTATTGGGAGACGGGCGACGAAGAGCAGAGCTTCCGCTACAACAACTACCTCAGCCGATACCACTGGCGCCATCTCGACCTGATGGATGTACTGTCCGGATTCCAGGGGCGTGCCCGGGCCAGCCTGGAAGACATGGCGGTGCTCTTGAGCCTGCCGGGGAAGATCGGCATGCGCGGCAGCGAGGTGGGCGCACTACATTGGCGGCGATCTCGCCGGCATTCCGCAACTACTGTGAAATCGATGTCCTCAACACGTACCTGATCTATCTGCGCTTCGAGCTGATTCGTGGCCGGCTGAACGTGGAGCAGTACGCCGAGGAGATTGCACGTGTCCGCCAGTACCTGGCGCAGGAGAACGCCAGCCATCTGCAGGAATTTCGCTCCGCCTGGTCGGATGGCGCGACACGGCTGGGCCGATGAACGCAGCATCGGCTGAAACAGCAATTCCACCAGGTCACTTCACTGTCGCACGACGGGCGCGGCGTTGCGCATCGTGGCGGCAAGACCCTGTTCATCGCCGGTGCACTGCCTGGCGAGCGCGTCAGCGTGCGCAAGTTACGCTCCCGGCGCAGCTACGATGAAGCGGAGCTCGATCAGCTTCTCACCCCCTCGCCGGAGCGAGTAGCACCACGCTGCGCGCACTTCGGCGTCTGTGGCGCGGCTGCTCCTGCAGCACCTCGAGCCGGGCGCGCAGCTGCGCGTGAAACAGGAGCACCTGCTTGAAGAGCTGAAACGCGTTAGGTCGCGTGGAACCGGGCAGCGTGCTGGCGCCACTGTCTGCGCCCGTCTGGGGCTACCGCCGCCGGGCGCGACTGGGAGCCCGCTACGTGCCCCGCAAGGAGAAGGTGGTGGTAGGTTTTCGCGAGCGTGCCGCGCCGCTGGTTGCGGACCTCAGGAGCTTGCGAAATCCTCGCGGGACCCCTTCGGACGACTCATCACTCCGCTCTCTGAGCTGCTCACGAGAAGCTCAGCATTCGTGCGCATGCCTCAGGTTGAAGTCGCCGCGGCGGACGACGGCATTGCGGTTGTTTTGCGCGTCCTGGATCCACCCACCGATGGTGATCTCGGAGTTGCTGCGAGCTTTCGGTGCCCAGCACCGGTTGCAGATTCACTTGCAGCCCGGTGGAATCGAGTCCGTGCGCCCACTGACCGGGAGCGCTGCGCTTCACTATCGGCTGGGGGAGTTTGGCGTCGAAATCGAGTTCCGCCCCACCGATTTCATCCAGGTCAACAGCGTCTTGAATCGCCTCATGGTGTCGCAGGCGCTCGCTCTGCTCGAACCAGCCAGCAACGATGTCGTACTCGACCTGTTCTGCGGCCTCGGGAATTTCACGCTGCCGCTCGCACGCCGCGCCGGGTGCGTCGTCGGTATCGAGGGCGATTCTGGACTGCTGGATGCGTCGTCTCGAACGCGACGCGCCAACGAAATCGCCAACGTGGAGTTTCACGTCGCGAATCTCGAGGCGGTCGACCCGGATCTGCCCTGGACGCAGCGCCCCTATGACCGCGTGCTGCTGGACCCACCGCGCGCCGGGGCCCGTGGCGCTCTACCCTTGGTAGCCCGGTCCGGTGCACAACGGGTCGTGCATGTTTCCTGCCATCCGGGGAGCCTGGCACGCGATGCAGGCATCCTGGTGCACGAGCTGGGCTTCAATCTACGCTCGGCGGGGTCATGGACATGTTCCCGCACACCAGCCACGTGGAATCCGTCGCAGTCTTTGGGCGCTGAGAGCGCCATGAATCGCTGTTCTCGGAGGTGGGAAGTCCGTGTGTCGCTCGGACCCTTGATGATTGACGTCCGCGGCCAGGAACTCGATGCCACGGACCGTGAGCTGCTCCGACACCCGTCGGTGGGCGGCTTGCTGCTGTTTTCGCGCAACTATGCCAGCCCGGAACAGGTCGAGGCGTCTTACCGGGGACGTGCATGCCCTGCGCGATCCCCCTCATTGTCGCCGTCGACCACGAAGGGGGACGCGTGCAGCGCTTTCGCAAGGCGTTCTCTCGGCCTGCCGCCGCGCGCTGTTCTCGGCCACCAATACGACCTCGATGCGGACGCAGGCATGGAACTGGCGCGACTGTGTGGCTGGTTGCTGGCGGCGCAGAGTTGCGGGCTGTCGGGGTCGACCTGAGCTTTGCACCCGTGGTCGATCTCGATTACGCGGTAAGTGAAATCATCGGGGATCGCGCGTTGCATCGAAATCCCGACGTCGTTTCCGCGCTGGCCGTCGCGATGCATGAGCGGCATGCGCGAGGCAGGCATGGTGTCGGTAGCGAAGCACTTCCCGGGTCACGGGGCGGTCGTCGCTGATTCACACGTGCGCCGTGCCGGTGGATCGTCGCGCAGATGCTCGGTCGATCTCGATGCGGAACTCGCTCCCTATCGTCGCCTGATCGCCAACGGCGTCTCCGGCGTAATGGCGGCCCATGTCGTATTTCCCGCCGTGGACTCATTGCCAGCGAGTCTGTCGGCACGCTGGATCACGAATATCCTGCGCGGCGAGCTGAATTTTCACGGCGTTGTGTTCGCCGACGACCTCAGCATGGCGGGAGCGCGATTGCCGGGAACAGTGCTCGAACGTGCGCGGCTCGCGCTCGCGGCTGGTTGCGACGTATTGCCGGTTTGCAACGATCGGCCGGCGGCGGTGAGGCTGATAGATGAGCTGGGCGATGTCAGTGATCCGGCGCGCCAGGCGCGGCTCATGCGCCTGCACGGCCGCGCGGCCCCCGACCGCAATACATTATTGGCTTCCGCGCGTTGGCAGTACTGTCACTCAACGCCTGCGCAGCGGCTTCGAGCCGCCGGAACTCAGCCTCGAGGCAGGCCGCGCATGAGCGCATCGCTGACGCCAGAGTTGCTGCAGAGGCTCGTGCAGATGAGCCCGGACGGCATCGCGATCTGCGAGAAGGGCACGGACGGCTGGCCGGTAGTATTCGTCAACGAAGCTTTCGAGAAGCTGACGGGCTGCGCGAAATCAAGGAATTGCAGGGTCGTGACCTGCGTCTGCTGCAAGCCGAGGATCGGGAACAAGAGACGCGCCAGCGTATCCGCCAGGCGATGTCAGAGGGCGCGACTCTGTCGCGTGCTGATGCTGCAACTACCGGATCGATGGCACGCGCTTCTGGAACGAAATGACCCTGGTGCCGATCAGGAACGCCAAGGGCGACATCAGCCCACTACGCTGGCTTTCATCGCGACGCGAGCGAGGCGCATGCGGCTCGACAATCGCGCCACCATGCCGCGCGAGAACGGCAGCCCAGCCTCGGCCGGCGGTGGCGCGGCTTTCAACGTCGCACGCGACGACCGGCTGACTGGCCTGCACAACCGCGTCTACTTCGAAGAGCTGCTGAAACGCGACTGGGCGATTGCGCAACGTGACAAACCGACGGCTGGCGCTGCTCATGTTCGATATCGATGCGCTCGGCGCCTACAACGACACGTTTGGGCGCACCTGCGGGCGATTCGTGCGTCAAGAGGATAGGTCGTACCATCGCTGGATGCCTGCGGCGCAGCAGTGACCTGATGGCCCGTTGGGAAGGTGGCACCATCATCACGCTGGTGCAGGGCATGACCGTAGAGCAGGCGCTGCCCTTTGCCGACGCGAGTCCGTGACCGAGTGCGCGAGCAGCGCATCCATCATCCACGGTCGCCTGTGGAACGCTACGTGACCGTGAGCTGCGGTGCCGCCAGCATGGTTCCGGGGAGTGATGCGGCGCCGGAAATCCTGCTTCGAGCGCGCAAAGGCTGCGCTGCGCGTGGCGAAATCCGGCGGCAGAAACCGGGTTGCGGTGTCGGCCAAATAGCCGGCCTGCGTGCGGGTTGCCCTGGCGCGCCTGACAATGGCGCGCAGTATTCAACGCGTGCCGGACAACGGTGCAATATTCAACGTGCGCCGGACAACGGCGCAACCATCGCAATGACGCCGAACGCCGGGTGATCGAAGTAGTGGCGTTCGAAACCGCGCACTCGCCGAACCTGATCCAGTGTGAATGTCACGGGACCCGTAGGCGCTGCGGTACCGACGAGTGAGGCAGGCGGATCGGCAGGCGTGTAAGTGAGGTTGATTCTCAGGTACAGATACCTGCCGCGTTCGACCGAGGGCCTTTCCCCGAAGGCTTGCTGCCCCAAGTCCGAGTTGCAGAAACATCCGCGGCGAGACCTGAGCCGCGCGGCACCGCGAGCTGTGTCCAGCCGATGTGCCCCAGCACTTCATAATTGTGGCTGCGTTGCAGACCGGACTCGATGCCCGTCAGCTTGAACAGCGCCGGCGACATCGCACTCACGTTGATGGTGCCGGCAGTCGCGGGCGGCGACGCATCCGGGCCTGATTCGTCATTTTCGGCTCCACCAGCAGCCGGATTGCTCATCGCCCGGGCCTCGCTTTGCCAGTCTTCCGTGACGCCGAGGGTGCTGTTGGACGAAAGACGATGAGGCTCCACGCTATAGCGCAGCATCGGCCTGGCTCGTGGGTTTCCCGCGGCTGAAGCGGTGAGGACGAACGCGGCAATGAGCGAGGTGGCTACAGACCGGAGCATGGCGTTGAGTCTACCTTGAAGCGGAGCGGGTCGCGGTCTTGAGCTCGCCCGGCGCCGCGACTGCCAGCGCGTCGATCAGTTCCGCGGTCCGGCGCAAGCGTTCAGCGTCGTTCTCGCAACGCCAGGAGAAGCGCAGCTTGAGGGGCCCATCGAGCCGATAAGCCTTGGGTTGCGACTGCACCAGCCGGATGACCGTCTGCGGCTCGATCGCGTTGCCTTCATTGAACAGCACGTAGCCTCCCTGTGCACTGGCGTCGATCTTGGCGATACCCAGGGTCCGCGCGCGCAGCTTCAGTACCGCGATTCGATACAGGTTGCGTGCCGGCTCTGGGAGCGGACCAAAACGATCGATCATCTCGGCTTGCAGATCATCCAGCGCCTGGTTGTCGGGCGCACCGGAAATGCGCTTGTAGAGGGTGAGCCGCAAGTGGACGTCGGCGACATAGTGCTCCGGCAGCAAGGCAGGCAGGCGCAGCTCGATCTCGGGTCCGGTACGGATGCTTCGTTCCAGCTCGGGCTCTGTCCCCGACTTGAGGGCGTGCACGGCGCGGTCGAGCAGTTCCATGTACAGGCTGAAGCCGATCTCCTGGATCTGTCCGCTCTGTTCCTCGCCCAGGAGCTCGCCCGCACCGCGAATCTCCAGATCATTGGTGGCCAGTACGAAGCCTGCTCCCAGATCCTCGAGCGATTCGATCGCCTCCAGCCTTTTCACGGCATCGCCACTCATGACCGGGCGTGGCGGCGTGATCAGGTAGGCATAGGCGCGGTGATGCGAGGCGACCCGACACGCCCGCGCAGCTGGTGCAGTTGTGCAAGGCCGAACCGATCCGCGCGTTCGATCACGATGGTGTTCGCTGTGGGCACGTCGATCCGCTCTCGATGATCGTCGTGCACACCAGCAGGTTGAAGCGTCGATGGTAGAAATCGAGCATGAGCTGCTCCAGATCGCGCTCGCGCATCTGGCCGTGGCCGACGCGCACGCCTGCTTCGGGAACCAGCGTGCGAACCTCCGCGGCGCGGCGTTCAATCGATCTCGACACTGTTATGCACGAAATAGATCTGACCGCCGCGCCGGATCTCGCGCAAGCAGGCTTCGCGCACCTGCGGCGCGTTCCATTCGCTGACAAAGCGTCTGGATCGCGAGCCGCTCGGCGGGTGGCGTCGTGATCAGCGACAAATCGCGCAGCCCGCCGAGGGCCATGTTGAGCGTGCGCGGGATGGGCGTCGCCGTGAGCGTCAGCACATCGACCTCGGCGCGCAGCGCCTTCAGGCGCTTTCCTTGTCGCGCACGCCGAAACGGTGCTCCTCGTCCACGATCACGAGCCCGAGGTTCTTGAACCGGGCGTTGGCGTGCAGCAGCCGGTGGGTCGCAATCACGATGTCGACCTGACCGGCGGCGAGTGCCGCGACGGTTTCAACGGTCTCACGGCCGGAGCGAAAGCGCGACAGCATCTGGATGCGCACCGGCCAGTCCGCGAAGCGGTCGGAAAAGGTCTGCTGATGCTGCTGGGCGAGGAGCGTGGTGGGCACCAGCACGGCGACCTGCCTGCCGGCTTGCACTGCTACGAAGGCCGCACGCAATGCAACCTCGGTCTTGCCGAAGCCGACATCGCCGCACACGACCCGATCCATCGGTCGTTCCGACTCGAGGTCCGCGAGCACCTGCTCGATCGTTTGCTGCTGGTCGGGGTTTCCTCGAACGGGAAGCCCGCAACGAAGGCGCGGTATTCCGCCTCGCTGGCCTTGAGGCTGGCGCCCTGACGTGCGGCACGGCGCGAATAAAGGTCGAGTAGTTCTGCTGCGACGTCCCTGATCTGCTGCGCCGCGTTTGCGACGCGCCTTCGCCCATTGATCGGTACCGAGCTTGTGGAGCGGCGCAGTCTCGGGAGCCCCTCCGGTATAGCGGTTCACGCGATCCAGCGCGTGAACCGGCACGCATAACTTGTCGCCGTCCGCATACTCGAGCAGCAGGAACTCGCCGCGCTGACCGGCGATTTCCATCGTCACCAGGCCCTGGTAACGCCCGACACCGTAATCGTCGTGTACCACCGGCGCGCCGAGACGCAGATCCGTGAGTTCGCGCAGGAGGGTCGCCGGGTCCCGTTCCGCGCGCCGCCTCCGTCGGGCCTGCTGAGCGCGCGCGCGCCGAAGATCTGCTCTTCGGTGATCAGCGCCAGTGGCGGGGTGTCGAGGAGCAGCGCGCCCGCTGAAGAGGAGACCGTGAGGCCGAGCGGGAGCGGTACTGTCGACAAACGCACGCCAGTCCTCGAAGAGCGTGACCTCGATATCTCGTCCACGCAGCAGATCCAGCAGAATCTCGCGACGACCGGCAGACTCGGCGGCGAACAGCACACGCCCTGGAAATCCCAAGACAAAGGCATGCAGCGCCGCACCCGGATTACTCCGCGTGCGGGCCCATGCGCAGCGAGGGCGGGAGGCGTGAGGGGAAATTCACGGCGGTCTCAGCGGCGAGACCCAGGCTCGATCTTGTGAGGCGACACTTCGATGAGAGTCCCTGCGCTCAGCTGCGCGAGCACTTCTTCGGGCTGCAGGAAGATCTCCTCTGGAGCAAGCACCGGGCGCTCGGTATCGTGCCGTCGCTGTTCGTAGCGTTCGACGATGTCGTTCCACAACAGGCCGGCACGTGCAGGCGCGTCCGCCGTGTCGATCAGCACTGCATTGCGCGGCAGGTAATCGAACAATGTCTCGAGGCGCTCGTAGAACAGCGGCAGGTAGTACTCGATGCCAGCGGGCGCCATTCCATCGCTCACCTGGCGGTATACCGCCGGAGCGGTTCGGATCGCCTTCGAAGCGAACGCGATAGCGGCTGCGAAACTGACGCACGCCCGGCGCATCGAGTGGGTACTCTCGCGCCGGCAGCAAGCGCAGCTGTCAAATTGACCGGTGGAGCGTTGCGTCTCCGGGTCGAAGACCCGGATCGAATCGATCTCGGCATCAAACAAGTCGATGCGCACCGGGCTCTCGCTACCCATCGGGTAGATGTCGAGCAGCGAGCCGCGCACCGCGAACTCGCCGTGGGCGGTTACCCTGCGAAACGTGGGCATAGCCCGCCGCGACCAGACGCCCGCGGAATGCCTCGAGGTCAGCTTCTCCCCGCGGGCCAGATCCAGTACATGCGCGTCGATCCATTGGCGCGGAGGCAAGACGCTGCAGGAGCGTCCCCAGCGCAACCAGGACGACGCCTCGCGACAATTCCGGCAGGCCATGCAATGTCGTGAGGCGCTGCGACACGATATCGGGATGGGGTGCGAACAGGTCGTAGGGCAAAGTCTCCCAATCCGGAAACAGGCGCACCGGCAGATCGCCCGGTGAGAAGAATTCGATCTCGCCCTGTAGACGCTCGGCTTCTCGCGCCCCGGCCGCAATTACCAGCAACGGACGCGCGGAGCGCTCGGCAAGCTGTGCGATGGCGAGCGCAGCGACCGCGCCGTGCAGCTGTCCCCAGCGTTGGCGGGGTAGTGAGCAATGACAGGGTGGATTGAGAATCATCGGCAATCGGGTGTGCGCGCAGCGTCGAGATCGAAGGCGCGCAAGCTTACCCGGACGGCGCAGCGCCGCAAATCTCAACGAGAAGGAAGGCGGCGAGCGCTTTGGCCTTGGAGCCAGCGCCGCCTGGGAAGATCAGGAGCCGGAGACCACCGCGTGAATCACGAACTGATGTTCGAAGTACACGCTGAACCCTGGATAGTCCGCATCGCGTGATCGGTGGCTGACCCACTGCGTTAGTGCCGGTTTGCCGGCTGACCGAATTTCGCTTCGACTACGGACATCGACATGCCGCGACCTGGATGCGCAACATGGCGCTCTCACGTACGGCGATCCATCGCCCATCACAATGGTCTCCGCGGAGGCGGCACCGGCGAGCGCGGTCGCAACCAGGAGGCCGCAGCGGCGAGCAGTCCACTTTTCATGACTTCACTCCCTGGAATTCAAGCCCGGCGCGACTATAGCAACCGGCAGAAGCGCTCTGGAACATTCTCGACGCAAAGCAATTCATCGGCAATGGGTTTTTGTGTGACGGGCGTCTCATATGTTCTAATCCTCCGCACTTTCCCCGGCACCACTGCGTATGTCCCTTCCTGCCGCTCTTCTTATCGGACTGCGCTACGTGCGTGCCCGCAGCAGCCAGTTCTTTTCGTCTCCCTTCATCAGCTGAGTGTCGATGCTTAATCGGCGCGTGGCGTCCAGCCGCTGATCACGATTCTCTCTCGGTGATGAATCGGCTTTTGAAGATGTGAGCTGCGACCAACCGGCACTGTCTCAGCCTTCGTGCAAAGCGCATGCTGGCGGCTTTCAGGTGACCCGCAGGCACTCGGCGCCTTCGGCCGCCGCAGCTGGTCGAACGGGCCCGCCGCAGTTCCCAGAGCGTTGGATGCGAGCGCTGCACCATCGCGCGTTGAACATGCTACTGCGCTGTCGCGGCATGCCCCGAACTGGCAGCCGGCCCCTTCATCCGGGGTATACTGACCCGGCGGCCGAGTCCCGGGCCGTCTCAAAGGCGCGTTTCAAGCTCGATGGCGTCAGGAGCTCACCTCTTTGGTCTGGCGGCGTCGCAAGATCGTAAAGCTGGGCGGGTGCTGGCGTGTCGGTTGTGTCGCCTCGGCGGGCGACAGCGTCGTCGGCGATGGCGCTCAGTCGCCGGGCCCTGTGACCGGTGAACTGAGTCCGCGCATCCAGCGGTTCACTGTGTAACCGGCCTGTTCAGAGTCGGCCTGCAGGATCAACACGACAGCATCCCGGAAGCGCTCGTCCCTGGTCCTCAGATGACGCACTCGCGCTGGGGGCGGGTAGGCCCGGTCTTCCAGACTGGGTATTTCTGACTGCGATTTGCCGACGCGTTCTGCAGCACCTCGTCTCGCTCGGAAGTCAGCAGACGTCACTGGGCGGCAAGTTCTCGGTGAGGCCGACTGGACCACGGTGAAAACGCCAGCCGCCGCTGTCTCGTGCCATATCTGGTGCATCGAAAAACCATGATGACGCTGATCCCGCTGATGATCGTGGTCGGCTGGGTTCGACACTGGGATTCGCGCACGCTTGTCATGCGGTTGCGACCGACAAGCGTACCGACATCGCAATCCCTGCGCACCCTCGGCATGCTGGCGCCGCGCACCGTGGTCGGCGTTTCTTTTACGTGGCGGGGTGTCGTGACCGTGGATCGGCTGGCTGGGAGCGGCGCGCGGGGTCATCGCGGGCGTGCTGCTAGCGCTCAATCAGTCGTGCGGTCGCGCCATGAAGCGCCGATGCACCTTCGGATTCCAGATCATGGACGCGGACGTCTCACTACATCACGCAGGTCCCGTCGGTCCCGCATATCACTGACGTGGTCGCGATTGGGCATCGGTCGCAGTTCGGCCCTGCAGCAGCGCTCGCCGGTGACTCTCGTATCCTGCACGGCGGGCGGCGCTGGACGTGAGCCAGGCCTGAAGGGGCTGCAGTGCGGCGTTAGCGGCGGTTCTGCAGTTACAGAATGGTACGTGGGCTCGCGCTATCTGGCGTTCCGGCCATCGCGTAAACCGCTTCATCTCCGTCAGCTGGCAACTGATTTCGATCGCCGGCCTGATGCTCCAGGTGCGGGGTGCTGAAGATCAGCAGTGTTGTCGGTGATGAACGGCACTGTTCCACGACTGCACAGCGCGTCATCAGCGTGGCTGCGCGCGACGATCATGGGCCTGGAGGGCCGGCTCAGAAAGATGGCGCGACATTCGCGATCGGGTCGAAAATGCCGGCGGTAACTGCGGCAGCGCCGTACATCGAAGACCAGGAGATGCTCGTGAACGGCTCGCACGTCAGTGGCACGCTGATCCGCGGCATCGTGCCAGGACGAGCGGCGGTTGGCGAAGTCTTAGTGCTGCCTCGACGCCGGTTCATGATGAGCTGATTCCCGGCCGCTACTGCATCGTGCTGGGTACGGCGCTTGCTGGGGGCTCAACGTCAAAATCGGCGATCCGGTGATTGTAGTCGCGCAAAGGCAACACGCACACGACTCCGTGGGCGTTCTGCCGCGCCTGCGCCGTTTTGCCCGTCAGCGGCATCTTTTCACGCCGCAGCATGTATGAATTCGACCATGGACTATTCCCTGGTCTCGATGCAGGACGCGACGCTGCTACATCGTAAACTTGGGAGATGCAGTTACCGGTGTGCAGTTGAGGCCTGCCTGGGACCTTGTTTCGACGCGCCACGGATCTGTGGTGCGGCGATGTCGCTCTCGCACTGGGGGGCGGATTCTTCGTCACGACTGGACCCGCAAGCATGCGGTATTTTTCCGCTCCATTGAGATCACCACAGCGAATCCTGTTCGCTGATCCTGCTGCTGATCGTGGGCGTCGCGGCGTTCAAGCATCGTGTCGACGCTGGTGATGGTTGTGAAAGGAGAAGCAGTCGATGACATGCGATCCGCAAGTACCATGGGCTCCACACCACGCAGCATTCTCGGCATCTTCATTGTGCAGGGAGCCATCATCCGGTCTGGTGGGTACTCCTGGCGGGTGTGATGCTCGGCGTCCTCACCTCGACGTACCTGGAAAGCCTGGTGCATGGCCTTGAACGCCTCCTGCACGCGGCTTCTCGACGCGAGCGTGTATTTCAGTGAGCGATCTGCCGGCGCTGGTGGAAGCGGACGACGTGCTGCGCATCGCGGGCACGGCATTCGCGCTGTGCTGCCTGTCGACGCTATACCCGGCCTGGCGTGCGGCCCGTACCCAGCCTGCCGAGGACCCTGCGCCATGAATGACGCGCCACCGACTGGCACAGGCACTTCTGTTCTCAGCGCGCGCTGAGCTGCACGGCGCTTCCGACAGGGCGACGTCACTCTCGATGTGTTGAACGGGGTGAACCTGCAAGGGTGGGGCGCGGTGAGCGCGTCGCGATCATCAGGGTGTCCGGTTCAGGCAAAACCACGTTGCTCCAATTGCTGGGTGGCCTGGACTTGCCCAGTGGCGGGAGTGTGTCGATCCAGGGTCTCGAAATGAGCGCGTTATCCGATGCGGAGCGGGGCGAGCTGCGCAATCCGGGCCGTAGGGTTCGTCTACCAGTTCCATCACTTATTGCCGGAATTCACTGCACTCGAGAATGTCGCCATGCCGCTGCTGGTGCGGCGCATGGCGCCAGCACAAGCTCGGGACATCGCAGGGCATCTGCTCCAACGAGTCGGTCTCAGCGAGCGATTGCGTCATCGCCCATCGCAACTGTCAGGAGGGTGAGCGTCAGCGAAGGCAGCAGTGGCGCGTGCGCTGGTAACGCGGCCCGCGCTGGTGCTGGCCGATGAGCCGACCGAGCAACTCTCGACGGGCAGAATGCGGCTGCCGTCTTTGAACTGATGCTGGAACTGAATCGGGAGCTCGGCACCAGCCTCGTGGTCGTGACTCACGATCCCCGGCTGGCCGGGCGCATGGACCGGGTATTGTCTCTAGAGGGCGGGATTCTGGTCGATCGCGCCAGATTGCGCTCTTAACCGCGCCACCGCGGCGCTGGTAACGATGCATGACATGCTGGCGCCACCACACCGACATCGCGAGATAGCCGGACAGCGCGGCCAGGGTTCCGCTCACCAGACAGCCAAGCAGGAACGGCTTCCAGATCACTGACAAGATTTTCACTGGCCCAATCCCATGTGAGCGCAAAGTCAAAGGATTCCAGATTGCTGCCGGTCAGCACCGTCCCGACCCAGTAGGCGCCAAAAAACACCGGGACCATCGTCAGCGGATTCACCAGCAGAATCGTCAGCATCGAAAGGGGCAGATTGGCGCGCAGGAGTATCGCCGCCGTTGGCGCAAGCAAGGGTGAACGGGCAAAGGGACGAAGCAGATGAACAGTCCCAGTCGTTACGGCCCGGATCACGCTGCGCCGGTGCAAGGTCCAATAGGCGGGGTTACTCAGGGCGCCGCGAAAAGGCCGCAGGTACCACCGGCGAGCCAGTGAGTGTCGGTCGGGCAGAATTCTCTTCAGCAGTGGCCGCGGCATCATCGGGGGACGGACTCTAGCAGCAAGCCGGAAGGGACGCATGTTGCCGCGACACGCCCTGGCGTTCCTCACTGGGATCTTGTGCGTGGAGCATTCCAGTGGCATGGAAGGATTCCGGCACGCCGCGCCGCTTCTCGTCGGCGTCGTTCTCCTCTGTGGCATCTGGGGCGCGCAACTGGTGGGCTGGTGCGCCGCAGGAACACTATGGGCCCTCGTCTGCGCGCTGACTCTCCTGTCTCATCAACTGCCTCCGGAACAGGACGGGACCGACTGGCTGCTGCGCGGTGATGTGGTCTCCTTCCCGCGGTGGCGGCGGGCCGAGACGAGATTCAATTTGCGCCGGACCCGCAGCCCGGCTTCCCACGCAAGCTCCAGCTTACGTGGTTCGACGCAGCGTCACCGCCACGCGCTGCCGAGCGCTGGCAGCTGCGCGTGCGGTTGCGCGGTGCGCGAGGGCTTCGCCAATCCGGGCGGATTCGACTACGAGGGAAGCTTATTCCGCGACGGCATTGGCGCAACGGGGTACGTACGTAACTCAGTGGACAACCTGAAGTTGACGGACGCGCGCGCAGGCACATCCTGGTGCTCGCGGTCCGTGCCGCCATCGCGCGGCACATCAACGAGATACTGTCCGGCCGCGCGGCCGCAGGTGTGATCGCCGGGCTGGCAGTGGGAGCCACCGAAGGAATCTCGGCCGCGCAATGGCAGGTATTCTCGGCCACCGGCACGACGCATCTCATCGCGATCTCGGGACTGCACGTCACCATGGTTGCGACGCCCGCGATGTGTGGCCGCGCGTTGGCTCTGGCGGCTGCCACGCCATCGCGTGCCGCGCAGCTGTCAGGCAAATGTCGCTTGTCTGTGTGGCGCACTGGCGGCGCCGCGTTCACGCGCTTCTCGCCGGGTTCTCCGTTCCTACTCAGCGCACGCTCGCCATGCTGTTGGTGGGTTTGGGCTGCACCTGGCTGCGACGCGCGCCGCCTGCCTCTCAGGTGCTGTCCATCGCGCTGATCGCGGTGCTGCTCATTGATCACGCACGCGGCACTGACTGCGGGCTTCTGGCTGTCGTTCCTCGCCGTTGCTGCGATCCTTGCCATGCTGGGGAGTGTGGTATCGCCGGTGCAGCCACTACGCGCGTTCTTTACCACGCAGAACGTAGTATCGCTGGCACTGCTTCCCGCGACACTGCTCTTGTTCGGCAGTGTCTCATTGGTGGCGCCACTCGGCGAACCTCGTGGCCATACCGGCGTTCAGTTGTGTCCTCGTGCCGGTGACATTGCTTGGTACTTTGTTCCTTGGTTCTGGCGCCGACGGTGGCGCAGAGTCTCGCTGGCGTTCGCCGGATGGCGCGTGGACCGGCTCTGGCCAACTGACTGGATGGCTGCGCAGCTGCCGGCAGCGATCATGCATCCAGGCGGCGCCTTCAGTCGGCATTTCGATCTTGCTGGCGAGCGGCGCGCGCTGCTCGCTCTTCTGCCGCTGCCTGAGTTCTGCGCTCCTCGACAATACTGCTGGTACCGCTCCTGCTCGGGAATCCTGCACGGCTGGCGCCGGGAGACTTCACGCTCACAACCCTGGACGTGGGGCAAGGGCTGCGCAGTGGTCGTGCAGACCGGATCGCACGCGCTGCTCTTTGATGCGGGCCCGCGCTTTCGAAATGGACGCTCGGGCCGGCAAGACGCCGCCGTCGTCCCCTATCTGCATAGCGTCGGCGTGCACGCGCTTGATCTGATGGTTGTGAGCCATGCCGATGCAGATCACGCCGGTGGAGCGCCTGCGGTGGAGCGAGCTCCTCGCCCTGCAGGAATTGCGCCGGGGTGACGATGTCCGCGGGCTGCAACTGCAAGCGACAGCGTGCGGGAACGTGGCGAAGCTTGGATATGGGACCAGGTTCGCTTCGAGTTCACTGCATCCCGGCAGGGGAGAGCATTGGAGCGAGAACGACGGCTCGTGTGTGCTTGAGATTTCCAATGGTCACGGTCGCGCGTTACTGACGGGCGATATCGAATCGAGCGCGGAAGGACATCTGGCCGAACTCGGGATGTGGCAGGTGTCCGATGTCATCGTTGTTCCACATCACGGCAGTCGCAGTTCTTCATCCGCCGCTTTAGTGGGCTCAATCGCCGCGCACTGCGCGATCGTTTCAGCAGGCGCGCGCAATCGCTGGCACTTTCCTCATCCCGAGGTCGTCGAACGCTGGTGTCGCGCCAATACGCAGGTGATCAACACCGCGGATTGGGGCGCGATCTCACTGGACTTCAAGGCTCGAACCGGCATGCAGCCACCCCGGTCCTATCGCGCCGGACATCGCCACTATTGGAGCGCCTTCGCACCTCTCGCGGGCCGATCCCTGCTCTCAGGTAGCTGACCGGCGCCAACCAAATCAATTGTTTATGCGTATCCCTTGATGCAGTATCATCGGCCGCCGTCGCGGTGCAGAAAGTGGCTTCGATGCATGTGGAAATCATTCAACTCGGCGGGCCCGTCATGTGGCCCATCATCTTGTGCTCCATCATGGGCGCGGCCATCGTCCTGGAACGCTTGTGGACTTTGCAGCAAAAGCGTGTCCTGCCACGCGAGCTGACCGAGCAGGTTTGGCGTTGGGTGCAGAATAACCAGGTCACCGACAAGCTCATCGCGGCTCTCGAGACAGAATTCACCTCTCGGCCGTGTGCTGGCGGTAGGACTCGTCAACCGGCATCGCACCCGCGACATCATGAAGGAGCGGCTCGAGGATGCGGGGCGACACGTGGTGCACGAGCTGGAGCGGTTTCTCAACACGCTCGGCACCATCGCGTCGATTTCCCCGTTGCTCGGTCTGCTCGGCACCGTGACCGGGATCATTCGCGCCTTCAACGCCATTTCCCTCGAAGGCGCCTGGCGACCCCGCGTGTTGTCGGCCGGCATCGGCGAAGCGCTGATTGCGACTGCCGCGGGCCCGTGTGTCGCGATTCCGCTCGCTGTTTGCCTACCGTATTCTGCGCGGCAAGGTGAACCGCATCGTCATCCAGATGGAAAAAGAAGCGATGAAGCTCGTCGATGCAATGGAGGACGCGGGTGTCCGCAGCATGAGCGCGCCCATCACCCGCGCTACCGGCACCTCATGAATCTCAATCGGGACAGCGAATCACAGGGCATCAACGAACCAGAGATCAATGTCGTTTCGCTGATCGACGTAGTGCTGCTGCTGGTCGTGTTCTTCATGGTCTCGAGCACGTTCGTGGAGGAAGGGCGCATCAAGGTGCAGCTTCCCAACGCGAGTTCCGTGCCAGTGAATTCAACCATCGCTGATCCCATCGTGGTGACAGTCACGGCTCAGGGTGCGTATCGCGTGAACGAGCGCAGTCTCATCAACAACAGTCCGGAGACGCTGCTGAGCCGCACTGCTGCGCATGACCGGCGAGCGCCGCAAGATTCCGTCACGATTCGCGCCGACGCGCGGGCCACGCATCAGTCAGTTGATACACTGCCATGGATCGTCATCGGCCGGTTGGGCTTCGCCCAGATCAATATTCGCGACTTTTGAACGCGATCAGGGCGGCAGGTGAGCCCTGGGCCTGACGACGCCCTCGGCATCTATCGGCGCCCGCTGCGCTACGCGGCGCCCCACTGGGCGATGTTCAGCGTCGGCGTGGTCGGCATGGCGCTGTTCGCTGCAAGCGACGCATCGCTCGCCTGGCTGACCACGGAAGTTCCTGGAAGGGGCATTCGTCAAACCGAATCCGAGGATCCTGATCCTCGTGCCCATCGGTGTGTTCACGCTGTTCCTGATCCGCGGCATTGGCGACTATGTTTCGAACTACTTCCCGGATGGGTGGGCCGGCAGGTGATCAAATCCCTACGCGGCGAACTGTTCAGCCATTACCTGCACCTGCCCTCGCTGTACTTCGACGGTCAGCAGTCCGGACAGATGCTTTCAAGGCTCACCTACAACATCGAACTGGTCGCCGAGGCCAGCACCAACGCGATCACGGTAATCATTCGCGACACGCTGACGATCTGTCGGCCCGGTCGGATTTCTGCTCTACTCAATTGGCGCCTGGCGCTGTTCACCTTCATCGCGGCGCCGCTGATTGCGTGGCTCATCCGGGTAGCGAACCGTGCGTTTCGCCGCTACAGCGGGCGGATTCAGAACTCGATGGGCGAGGTGACGCGCGTGGCGAAGGAGGCGATCGACTGGCCAGCGCCTGATCAAGGTCTTCAATGCGCAGGATTTCGAGGCGCGAGAAGTTCGAGAAGGTCACACGAGCGACATCGCCACAACAACATGCGCCTGATCATGGCGAAGTCGATCAGCAACCCGGTAGTGCAGCAGATTGCCTGGCTGTGGCACTTGCCGGTGTCATGTTCGTCGCGATCCGGCAGGTGCTGGGTGGCAGCATGCGCGTCGATCAATTCATCGGCTTTCTCACCGCGCTGTTGTTGCTCACCGCGCCGCTGCGTCGCCTGGTGAGTATGAGCGGGCCGTTGCAGCGGGGATTGCCGCCGGTGCCAGCGTCTTCGAACTGCTCGATGTGCCACCCGAGAACCAGGGTGGCGAGCGTTCGCTGCCACGGGCACGCGGTGACGTCGAGTATCGGGACGTGACGTTCGAATACGCAGCGGAAAAGGGCAGGGTCCTCAGGAACGTCAACTTCAGCGTGCGTTCCAGGAGACGCTGGCGATCGTCGGCAAGTCCGGAAGCGGAAAGTCCACGCTGGTCAGCCTGCTGCCACGCTTCTATGACCCGCAGTCGGGCAGCGTGCGCCGCTCGACGACCACGAGGTACGCGAGTATCGCCTCGCGGATTTGCGTCGTCAGGTGAGCCCTCGTGAGCCGGGACGTGATCCTGTTCGATGACACGATCCGCAACAACATCGCTTTCGGCGGCATCGAATGTTCGGAAGCTGCGATTCGCGATGCCGCGCGGGCCGCCCATGTGCTGGAGTTCGCCGAGGAGCTGGCCGCAGGGGCTTGATACCGAGGTGGGCGATCGCGGCGGCAGGCTGTCGGGCGGTCAGCGCCAGCGCGTCGCGATCGCGCGCGCACTTCTCAAGGACGCTCCGGTGCTGATCCTGGATGAGGCGACTTCGGCGCTCGACAGCGAGTCGGAACGGCATATCCAGACAGGCGCTCGCCACTGTTGATGCGCAATCGCACCACGTTCGTGATCGCGCATCGACTGTCCCACCGTGGAAAGCGCGGACCGCATCCTGCGTGCTGGATGAAGGTGTGGTGGTCGAGACTGGTACACACCGCCGAGTTGTTGGCTCAAAATGGCCACTACGCCGCATTGCATCGCATGCAATTCAGAAGCCTAGGCCGCTGGAGCGGGGGTGTACGACTGGTTGCAACGCGTCTGGTATGCGAATGCCGCCTCAGGCGTGGTGCTCTCGACCCCTGGCCTGGATCTTCGGTGGCCTCGTGCGCGCGCGAGCGTTGGCTTTACGCTCGAGGCTGGATGCACTCCGTCGCAGTCGCCCGACCGGTCGTCGTCGTGGGCAATCTCACCGTGGGTGGTACCGGCAAGACGCCCCTGGTGCTCTGGCTGGCCACCACGATTGCGCGAACGCGGCCTGCATCCGGGAATCATATTGCGCGCTATCGGGGGTACCCGAGCATCGCGTCGCATCAGTGCCGCAGCCAGTGCGAGCACCGTAGGGGATGAAGCTGCCCTGCTGGCCGCAAGAAGCGGCTGCCCGGTTGCGGCAGGAGCAGATCGTATCGCCGACGCCAGATTGTTGGAGGCGGAGGTGGATGCGCATCCTTTGCAGACGATGGGCTGCACGGCATCTGCGCCTGCGTCGCGAGCTGGAAATCGTCGTGATCGATGGTGAGCGGCGCTTCGGCAACCGGCGCTTGCTACCGGGCCGGTCCGCTGCGCGAACCTCTCGATCGCCTCGACAGCGTCGATGCGGTGGCGTCGTGAATGGCGGAACTGACGGTGTCGGTGGACTGAAGATGGCGCTCACTGGCGCAGAAGCCGTCGCGCTGATTGGCGGCAGCGCGCTAGTCCGCGCTCGCGCCCGGCCCGGTTCACGCCCTCGCCGCGATCGGCAACCCAGAACGTTTCTTTTTGCGATGCTGCGGCAGGGTCTGATCATTCCGCATCCGGTACAGGGCCACACGCATTCGCGCAGGGATCTGGAATTCGGCGACTCGCTTCCGGTGCTGTTGACCGGGATGCGGTGAAATACGCCGCGATCGCCGATCGGCGCCATTGGTACATTCCGGTGGAGGCGGTGCTTGGCGATGCAGACGCAGATCAGTTGCTGCGTCTCGTGGACCAGGCGGTGCAGGCCAAGCGCCAGGACAGTGCTTTTACTGCGCCTTGGCTGATCCGTGGCCGTCGCCATCGGCATAATGTCGCCAGTCGTCAGAAGTCGCGCAGGCTGTTCGGAGTGCGCTTCTCTTCCATGTAGCGCTCCAGCCGTCGCACGCCGGATCGACGCGGGCTGGCGCTGCGCTGGACTCGAGATCGCCCCAGTCAGTGATCAGCGTCGGTGCGCATCGTGGTTTATCCGCGGCCTCGTCGCTCTCGTCTCTTCGTGATTCGTCCGACTCACTGCTGCCAGCTCATCGATACGCGTGCTGATTCGCAACATCGACAGTGGATCACACGCGCGCGGTTAAAGCGAATCGCAGGGCGAGGACAAGATTGCGATTCTTCGGCGGAGCGCTCCCCGGAGTCCAGTGCACCAGCTCGTTGAGCTGGAAAATGGAAGCGAGAACAATGAAAGACGCGGCACCCATTACCAGCATCCCCATGAGCTTTTACGATCTAGCTCAGCCCCATGAGACCCCAGCCAGGGTGCCCCACTCAGGCCAGATCAGCTCGCTGCTCCTGGATTGGTCGCCGCGCGCGTTATCGAAGCTGGTTCTCAAGACTCACCAGCGCTGATCTCGCCAGACATCAGGATCAGGTGGATCGTCGCTGGGCGGGAACAGCCGGCTGGACGCAGGCGGTTTGCCGCGATCAGATGAACGCTTCGGCGAATCCGTTCGCTCGCACTCGCCGACTGCCTCACAGCGCATCGGGACGGCCGGTAACGACTTCCGCGGAGATGCGCAGACTCTCTCGAGCACCGGCACCGAGGCTCCGCAGTCAGGATGCTGAATGGCTGCGAGGTGTTTGAAGCGCGCGCCGTCGCTTCGCGCCGCGGACCGGGCACGGCCTATCGAAGCGGGATTCGCAGTAGCGCGTGATGGAACTGGCGTTTCGGGCCTCATGGCGGCGCAGGTGGCGAACGGTTAGGCCACGCCAGGACGCCGCGCAGTGGCGATCCGGGGCGCCAGCAATTTCGCATGTTCCGCGAAAGAAATCGCGCTGGAGCCGATCAGGATGCGCGGCGATCGGCGACTCGCGCTTGCTGGTCTCTAAACACCTTGACGACCTTCGGTACCACGAACACCAGCGGGACTGAAACAATGCACGAAACACGCCTGAGGGAGTTGAGCTGCGATCGGATAAGATCCAGGGGCATTTGCCTCACCTTCTGGCGCGGATCACCTGGCGGTTTCTCGATTAGCAGCAATCCGGCCAGGCGCTCAGCGAGCACGGTGTCAGGCGTCCCGACGCTGTTCCACCGGCTGCCTTGCTACGGTCCGCGCGGTAGATCTCACGGGAGATATCTGGGGAAATTCTGTGACAAAGCCGTCAGCTGAGCGTGCGACCACTGACTCATCACGCGCCGAACTGCTCCACCGAAGCCCCGGGATGCTCTTGATGCGCGGCTTCTCGGTCTGCTCTGTGAAACTGCGGGCAGGGACTCCTCGAGCGGCAGAGCCGGAAAAGCGCACCAGTGCTCAACGAAGCTGCGGGGTCAGCGGAGGGCAAGATCCCGGTCGAGGAGGGCGCCGCGTGCACGATTCCGGTCGAAGCTCTGCTGACCCCGGCGCCGAGTTCGGTGCCCGGCCCGGCGACGCCACCTCGAGCGACGGTCGACCGGCAGGAGCTTTGCTCGCGCAGCACTGGCGCACCTGGCGCGCGGTATCGCCCTCGATGACACCTCCTACGCTCGCGGCCGGTCATGTCGACGGCTCGTGTATTCAGTGCTGCCCAACCCTCATCTCGGCAGCGCGTATGCCCCTGCGCGCAAGCCTTGGGCGGAGGCAGGAGTCGGTCAATCCTCGCGTGTGACACGGAGAAGACCTTCAAGCGATGACTCGCCCGACACGACCTTGCGCCCGGCCGTCGTCGCTGATGCTGGGACTGAAAGTGCGGGCATGGCACGGTCAGCTCATGCTCCAGCGGCACCGTCGTGAATCCATCGGTGCGCATCGTGTCATCGACGACTGACCAGTTCATAGATCCGGTGCGGCCGCGATAGCCGCCGCCAGCGTCGCCGGCCGGGCCGGTACAAGTGGTGCGAGGGCCGGATCCATCGGCCGACAGGTTAGCGAGACTGCCGCTCGTATTCGCCGGCCGCGACATACGCCTGGCGGCGAGTCGGGATTGAGCACTCGCACCAGGCGCTGCGCCACGACCCCGATGAGACTCGAGGAGAGCAGGAACGGCTCGATGCCCATGTCGCGCAGGCGCGTGACCGCGCCCACCGCGGTGTTGGTGTGCAGCGTCGAGAGCACCAGGTGGCCGGTGAGGCTGGCCTGCACCGCGATCTGCGCGGTCTCGAGGTCGCGGATCTCGCCGACCATCACCACGTCGGGATCCTGGCGCAGGATCGCGCGCAGCGCCGCGCGCGAAGGTCATCTCGACCTTGGTGTTGACCTGCGTCTGGCCGATGCCGTCGATGTAGTACTCGATCGGGTCCTCGACCGTCATGATGTTGCGGCGTGTTGTCGTTCGAGCTGCGCTCGAGCGCCGCGTACAGCGTGGTGGTCTTGCCGGAGCCGGTCGGGCCGGTGACCAGGATGATGCCGTGCGGCTTGTGGATCAGCTCGTCCATGCGTCGTGCGGGTCGCGGCCGATCCATGCCGAGCGCTCGTCAGGTCCAGCCGCCCGGCCTGCTTGTCGAGCAGGCGCAGCACCACGCGCTCGCCGTGGCCCGGCAGGGATGGTCGAGACGCGCACGTCGACCGCGCGCCCGGCGATGCGCAGGCGATGCGGCCGTCCTGCGGCAGGCGCTTCTCGGCGATGTCGAGCTGCGACATGACCTTGATGCGCGAGACCACCAGCGGCGCCACCGCGCGGCGTGACTCGCAGCACTTCGCGCAGCACGCCGTCGACGCGGAAGCGCACCACCAGGCGGTTCTCGAACGGCTCGATGTGGATGTCCGAGGCGTTCTCGCTGCACCGCCTGCGTGAGCACTGGCGTTGATCAGGCGGATGACCGGCGCATCGTCTGTCGCTTTCCAGCAGGTCCGCGTGCTCCGGGTAGTTCCTGGGCGAGGTGGCGCGAGGTCGGTGGTGTCTTCGAATCCCTCAGACCATCACCGCATCGCGGCTAGTTGGAACCTGTTTCATAGATCTGGCGCAACCAGCGTGCAATCAGAAAGCCTCGGTGCACTCACGCGCTCGAGAGAAGCACTCAAAGGGAACGCCGGTGAAGCGCGCGCGAGCCGCCGGCGACGCTCCCAGCGGGGACGCGATCGGCGCGTTACACCGTGCGTGGCGATACCGTTCGTCCTCGATCCCGCTGACCAAAAGCACACCTGTGGCGTTTCCGCAAATCGTGAACGACACGCGTACGGCGTTCCCGTTCGGGCCTCGATGTCCCAGTGCTGATCGCGCTGGTCCATGCGCCTAGCCACTCGGAGACGTGGACTCTTGCCTGCTCTACTGGCGCTCCGGGCGCGCGGCGCCATTCGCTGCAGCTCCGCTGGGGCGGGCGGAGTCGAGCGGCGTGGTGCTGGCGCCCGGTGGTTCCACTGGGAGGCGACTGGGGGAGCAGACGCCGGAGGCGCCGAAGGAGGCGGGGCCCGGCCGGTCGGTGGCGGCGGCTCGAGCACCAGGAGCAATACATGG